>Ga0105160_1000187_pt1 | contig 31524 bp, 34 predicted proteins | sample GXS110809BmetaG_FD_89591 | JGI IMG/M metagenome (GOLD analysis project Ga0105160, IMG submission 89591) | Hot spring microbial communities from Gongxiaoshe hot spring, China to study Microbial Dark Matter (Phase II) - GXS 110809B | ecosystem: Environmental > Aquatic > Thermal springs > Hot...
AACCCACGGCGCTCTAATTGTGCCTTGACTGCTTGCAGCTGTGGATCTGCCAAGGCCTCTTGGAGCAAGGCCGAGCGCTCTGGCTCAAGGATGGGGCTGGAGCAGTTAGCAGTAGAAGCACTCAAGGGTTGGAAGTTGGCTTCAGAAGCGGAATCAGGCTTCAGCGGGGGGGGGGTAACATTCGAAGACTTGAAGAGCGGAGTACAACCGACGAGGACTGAAACAAGACCGATGACGATAGCAAGCTTGGCCAGGCGGGCAATGTACATAATCTCCTCCTTCTGCGCTCTTCCCCTTGCTTCCTCAAATCTCTAGGGGGCATGAGCGGCTTTGTGGGGTATCACCCTGTATATACCACAAACGGGGAGAAAAGTCAAGAGGACGAGACGAAAATCGTGTGTAGATCAGCGTTTGGGTTTGTAGCGCGGGGCCCATACCTTGAGCAATAAGCCCAATTTCTCTATAATCACACTCTATGCCCAGACGTCGCAACTCGCTCGTCGAGCCGATCAGCGAGCTGAATAAAATTACAATCCGCGACAATGGCGAACCCTTGGTCAAGCTCAACGGGCTTGACAAGCGCATCGTCATCTTGCCCAATTGGCACACCGGCGAGCCCCAGCAACTCTTCGCCCGCAAAACAGTTGCCCGAATGCTCCAAAAAGCTGCTCGACTCTTACCCGAGGGCTACAAGCTCGGCGTCTTCAGCGCCTATCGCTCCATCGAAGAGCAAAAGCAAATCTATCAGAGAGTCTATCGACGCATGAGGCGCCGCCACCCCAACGCCCCAAAGAACGTCTTAAGACGCATGACGAATAGATTTGTCCATCCCCCAGATGCTAAAACTCCCCCAGGACACAGCACCGGCGGAGCAATAGATCTCACTATTATTGGTCCCGACGGCAAAGAGTTAGATATGACTTCCCCATACAAGTGGCGCACGCCCAAGGCTCGCGCTGTCGCCGCTACGTATGCTGAAGGTATCTCTGAAGAAGCACGCAAGAACCGAGAGCTCTTGATTCGGGTCATGACCAAAGCAGGGTTCACCAACTATGCCGGCGAGTGGTGGCACTGGTCGTATGGCGATAGCTGCTGGGCCTGGCGCTTAGGGCGTAAGACAGCAATTTATGGCGCAGCTCCCGATCCCCAAAAGCGATAGGAGAGCAACACCGCTCCCCACAACACGACGGGCATCACCCAATCCCCTATCGCTATGATACTATAGAGCAGTGTCATCAGCCCTCCCGCGCGCTTCACTTCTAGGGCTTGAATAAACGCGATCAGCACCCACAAGCCGAGCACATGCCAGAAAAAGAGAATTATCAGCCCCAGCGCTGTCCACAGTATGCGTCTCTTCCACGAGAAACCCGGCGTCATGAGCCAGAGCGCGAGCGTCAACCCCAGCCCGCCAAAACTGAGAAACTCTTGTCGCGTCAGAAATTTCTCATCACGATAGACAGCGATGCCCTCGGAATCTACAGTCGCGCGCAGCTCAGAACCCAGCAAGGGCTGGACACAAAAGACTTGGAGCTGCGCGTAGAGAGGAGCTACCAGCGGCCATACGAGCGCGAACGCTGTAAGAACCAGAGCACAGCCAATCAAAAAGAGAACGATCTTCGTCATGAGCAGTGAGCGCGTCGACGCTCGATCCACATTAACCACAGCGCCAGAGCAAAGAGAATCGTCAGCGGCTGCCAGATCAGTACGTGCACTGTGTCGAAGATCTGGGGGGCGAGACGCCCTATATACACTAAGCTCACAAGCCGCACGAGATTGAAGAGCACCAGTGAGGGCACCCCCCACACAAGAGCCCACAGCTTTGCCTTGGACACTGTAGGCGTTGCCGCTACAGCAGCAACAAAGAGCACAATGGGCAGAACAGCCGTACACCCAAAGATAATCTCGAGCGAGAAGATCTGGGAGCGTACGACAGCACCCTCGACAGAGCTCGAAGTGCCAAGTAATCCCAGCGCGAACGCCAAGAGCTGAGCAGTGAGCTCATTAGCCCAACGCACAAATCCAATGTAGATCAACAATGGTTGGAGCACGACGAACGCCCCGATAACTCCGGCAAGCGTTACCCACGCCCGCACCAGACTGCGATTCCGGTTCATCCAGAGCTATCTACGCCGAGAGCACGCTGAGGCGACGCCGGATCAACAAGAGAAAGAGCCCCACGATCAAGCCAGCCAGGATCAAAGTAGGAAGAGTCATCCCTGGCGCGATGGCTCGCACGGAGATGTGCCCTTGCTGCCTGCTCAAGACGTTGCCCTCGGCATCCATGACCAGGACCTCGTAGCGATGCTCTCCAGCAGTCGTGATCTCACGGCTGATGAGGGGCACGCTCTCCGGCAGCGGCGAGGGCAGCTCCGGCACGACGAGCTCCTTGTCAGCTGGAGTCTCGCCGAAGGGGCTAGTCTTGGCGAAGCGAATCTCGACGCGGGAGACGCTTGGCGGACAGCCAGAAGTCTCGAGCTCCCATTGGACGGTCCGCCCTGTAGCACGCAAGAGCAGCGAGTCAATGCGATCTGGCTCGAGTGTGATTGTCGCACTATCGCGACAGGAGACCTTCACAACCAAGGGTTGCTGAGCGAGAGCTGGCACGGCAACGAGCGCGATCACGATCAGAGTCTTCACGAAGGTGTTCATAGCACACTATATTATATCAATACATCGTTTGCATATCTATAAGTCCCTTCTCTTTGGCGCGGCGCTCACACCAGCGATAGAAGCTCAGGGAAATCAGCCCGACCAAGAGCGTCGAGCTGAAGAGAATTATCAAGATCGTCTCGTTGGAGAAGGGCGCAAGCAACGGACTCGCGCTGGTGCCCAGCATCGCGCGGCGCAGCCCTTCCAGCCAATAGGTCATGGGCAGCCCAAGCCCAATATACTGCAGAAACTTCGGGAGCACGTCGAGCGGGAAGACCGCGCCGCACAGCAAATAGAGCGCTCCGGCAACAGCTTCGCCTATAAAATAATTATGTCGCGCTGTAATGAGCGTCACCCCAGCTAAGAGAATGCCAATGAGCGCAAGCCCCACAAGCCCGATCAGAAAGACCGGCCAGAAGAGCGCATGGTTCATCGCCAAGAAATTTACGGGAAGCTTGAAAACAACCACCCCAAAGGCCAAGGTGATGATCACCGCGATCGTGCCCGTCAGCGTGCGGGCTACTCCGCGCCCCAACAGATAGAAATAGACCTGAATCGGCGAGACATAAATATACTTCAGAACCCCATAGTGCTCGCGGTCGTCAATGATCGCATAGCTGATCCCCATGAGCACCGAGCCCACATAGATATAAAAAGCATTCCCCAGATAGATATACGGAAAGATTGGGTTGCCAGTCTGACCGCCGGAGACAACCAAGTACATTACGACCAGGATCATCGCCCCAGCGATGGGCTTGATCAGCGAGTAGACCGCAAAGAGAAACGGATCAGTCCAGTTCGACTCGATCTGCCAACCGAGCCATGTGGCGACTTTTAAGCTGCGCAGGCTCTCGCGCCAAGTCTCTCGTTGAAGCACTTGGGTAGCCATAGAGTTATTGCCCTCTCACAGTGAGCCGTCCTTCGCGACGTGCTATATTCTCTAACCATAGGAGCATGCGATGGGCAGCAATGAGAAAGACGACACTCAAGATCGCCAAGGTCAGCGTTTCAATGCGAACATCGAGGAAGCCCCAGCCTGCTTGAGGGTAGAGGATCTGTCTCATAGCGTCTAGGCCGAGCGTGATCGGGATGAGTGACGCCACAGCAGAGATCCAAAAGCCTAAGCTTTTAATGGGGAAATAGAACCCCGACAACAAGAACACGGGCTCTTGCAGTAAGTTGGCCATGTGCCAGGCTTCACGCCCATAGAGCAAGAACGCCGAGGCAAACATCATGCCCATCCCATAGAGCGCTACGAGCGTCAAGAAGAAGACGAGCCCCAAACTTCCCCAATCGCTCACGGTAAACGTCACGCGGAAGACGAGCGAGCCCAGGATCAAGACCGCCAGGGCGCGTACCGTCGTCGAGATCATGCCTCCCAGAGCCATCCCTAGCAGAATTGCCATTCTCGACGTGGGCGCAATCAGATAGAGCGCGAGATTCCCGGTCTCTTTCTCCCAATAAAACTGTGTAGCCATACTCCAGAGCACGTTCATCCAATACGCAGTCATGGCTCCGCCGAGCACGACGAAGCCCGTAAATTCAGGCTTGGCCCCCAACGCCCGATAGATATAGACAAACGCAGCTGTGCCCAGCAATGGCAGAAAAATCTCAAAGAAGAGCCAGCTCCGCTCGCGCTGCAGCCCAATCAGCCGGGGATACGCCCGTCCCATCACGGTGCGCACGAAGACTGCTAGCTCGCGCTGAAAGTTCTTCATAGAATTCTTTCTGGCGGACTCTCCTCGTCGCTGAGCCCACGGCCCACTAGGTGAATGAAGACGTCTTCCAAGGTGGGCTCGCGCTTCTCCAACGATAATAAATGCCCACCCTTGGCTTGTACTGCATCTAAGACTTTAACGAGGGCATTCTCGTCTTCGAGAATAAAGTTCAGCTCAGTATGGCCGTTGCGCCGATGCCCCGCAAACTGCGTCACCCCAGGCAGCTGCTTGAAGTGCTCGAGCGTGTCTAACGGCGTTGTCTGGAGCTTGAAGACCGAAGCCCCTTGGAGTCTCTTCTTGAGATTCGCTGGGGTGTCGCACGCTAAGATTCTCCCCTGGTCGATGATCGCAACGCGATCACAGAGCTCGTCGGCTTCGACCATGTAGTGCGTTGTCAACAGAATAGTCTTGCCAGGACGCTCGCGCACCCAGCGCTTCACAAAATCTCTGAGAATTCTCGACGTTTGCACGTCCAGTCCCAACGTCGGCTCGTCCAAGAAGAGAATCTGGGGGTCATTGAGAAACCCTCGGGCGAAGTTCATCTTCTGCTTCATGCCCGTCGACAGGTGATAGACTTTGGTCTTGGCGCGGTCGGCTAGCCCTACGACCTCAAGCATATACTGAATGCGCTCACGAGCGGTCTTAAAATCGAGCCCGTAAAACTGCGTGAACATCCATAAGTTCTCCTCGACGGTGAGCAACCCGTACCCACATGTCTCGCCGCCGGAGACCATGTTGATGCGCCGCCGCACTTCTTGGGGGTTCTCGACAACGTCGATTCCGTCGACGAAGGCACGCCCGCTGGTGGGGGTCAGCAGCGTCGTCAAGATTTTTATGAGGGTTGTCTTCCCAGCGCCGTTGGGGCCGAGTAGCCCAAAGAGTTCGCCCTGGCGGACCTCTAAATTGACGCCTTCCAAAGCGACAAGCGTCGTGGGGCCGGATTCACCACGCTTGCGCTTGATCTGATAGACACGACCAAGGTTCTCCGTCTTGACAGCAAGCATCTGGCTCATCTTGCTTCTCCCTTTCTCATGCACTCAGAGAGCAAAAGGACTTCAAGCTCTGTGAGGCTCTTTAGCTGGTCATCGTTGGTGATAAAACCCGTTGCACCGGCGCTTAAGGCTGCTACCACCTGGAGGGCATCTGGGGTGCGTATCCCGTACTTGGCGCGCAAGTCCGAAGCCCGATCTGCTAGAGCAAGATCTATATCTATGATGCGTAAATTGGGGAAGGTAGTGAGCAACTCCCAATACTCGCGAGCTATGGCCAGCTTGCCCTCTCGTTTGGGTTTTATCAAGATCTCCATCACGGTGATGGCTGAAGTCACGCCGACGTTGCGCCCAGTCTCCCATGCCTCAAAGATCGAGTGAGTCAAAGCAGCGTAGGTGGGATGGTCCTCAAGATGATAGATGAAGACCATCGTATCGGCGCCGAAGCACTTATGCCGCTTGAGAAATCGTTCTAAGGCCCCCATGATGCTCGCTCATGTTGGACATACTCTGTGGCGTCGAGATCGTGCCATATCTCTTTGTGGAGTCCTCTCAGATATTGGGTGTAGCTATGGGGGCGCACTCGCAGGACCATCTGCTTGTCCTCAAGGTGCACCAAGAGTTGGTCACCCGGGCGCACGTTGAGCTTCTTTCGAGCTTCCTTCGGAATGACTATCTGATACTTGCTGCTGACGGTGACAGTGATCATAGTTCTCGTACCCCTCACTTTACGTTATCACTATTCACTTAGTAATATAGCAACTTGTAAGACATGATTCAAGAATGCTTTGCTCTAGGTTGTCCTAAGGCTCTTTCTAGAGAGAGCAGGGCGCGTTTGCGCGCTCGCCCGCCGCTGTAGCCCCCAAGAGAGCCATCTGATCGAATGACCCGATGGCATGGGATCACTATGGGGACAGGGTTGGCCGCGCAGGCGCGGGCCACAGCGCGTGCAGCCTTCGGATGCCCAATCGCACGAGCGATTTCACTATAAGAGCGCGTCTGGCCGTAGGGGATCTTTTGCAGCTCCTTCCAGACTCGTCTCTGAAACGTCGTCGCTTGGACGTCTAGAGGTAGGTGAGGGGCAATCTCGTGCCCTTGGAAATACCCTCGCAGAGCCTTGACCCACGCCGTAAGATGCGCTTTGTCTCTTTGAAGCTGAACGGCAGTGTATTGGTGGCGCAGGGCTCGTTCGAGCGCTCTTGCGGAGTCTCCAAACTGCACCGTGCACAGGCCGCGCTCGGTCGCCCCGACGAGCAAGACCCCCAAGGGATAGCGCATAACTGTGTAAAAAATCTTCATGGCTCTATCTTACACCATCCGAGTCGTGCGCTGCTATCGATTAATTATACGCCAAAAAAGATACGAATGTTTATGTAAAGCCGTCATCAAGAAGCAAATTTTTATATTGCGACGCATTTCTTGACAAGACGAAAACTTTCGAGTATCGTATACCCATCTTGTACTCAGGGAGGAGCCAACGATGAGCAAGCAGGTCGAGCACGTCTTGAAGGCCGTTAAAGAAAACGGTATTAGTTTTGTGCGGCTGCAGTTTACGGATATCTTTGGGATTCCCAAGAACGTTGAGATCCCCGCGGGCAAGCTCCAAGCTGTGTTGGAGAAGGGCATCGCGTTCGATGGCTCGTCTATCGAAGGGTTCATGCGCATCTCCGAGTCCGATATGTACCTGCAGCCAGATCCGACGACATTTGCGATCTACCCCTGGACGATGGACTCGTCTCGCACCGCTCGGCTCATCTGTGATGTTCTGCTTCCCGATGGACGCCCCTTCCCAGGAGATCCCCGCTATGTACTCAAGCGCGCCATCGCCGAAGCGGAAAAGCTCGGCTACACGATGTATGCCGGCGCCGAAGCCGAATTCTTCCTCTTCCGCCGCACCCCTGACGGACGTGCCTCGCTCGAGCTGCACGACCGCGGCAGCTACTTCGATCTCAACCCCCTCGATTTAGGCGAAGAGGCTCGCGCAGACATCGTCGTCGCGTTAGAGAAGATGGGCTTTGAAGTCGAGGCGGCCCACCATGAAGTTGCCCCAAGCCAGCACGAGATCGACTTTCGCTACGCCGACGTGCTGCGCACCGCTGATAATATTGTGACATTTCGCTTTGTCGTCAAGACAATCGCGAAGCGCCATGGCTTGCACGCGACATTTATGCCTAAGCCCATCGCGGGCATCAACGGCAGCGGGATGCACACGCATATCTCGCTGTGGCGGGGCTCTGAGAACGCTTTTTACGACCCCAAAGATCCCTACGGACTGAGCCAAATCGCGCGGCAGTTCCTCGCGGGGATTATTGAGCACATCGGGGCGATCACCGCGCTCGCCAACCCATTAGTAAACTCGTATAAGCGTCTGGTGCCGGGCTATGAAGCCCCGGTGAATATCAGCTGGGCCAGGATCAATCGCTCAGCGCTCATTCGCGTTCCAGCGAGCAACACCCCGGAGACGTCGACGCGCATCGAGCTGCGCAGCCCCGATCCCTCGTGCAATCCATACTTAGCCTACGCAGCGATCTTGGTGAGCGGGCTAGATGGGATCAAGCGCAAGCTCACCCCGCCCGATCCTGTTGAAGAGAACATCTACGAGCTTACGCAAGAGGAGCGCGAGGAGCGGGGCATCGGGGCGCTGCCGGGCAGCTTAGACGAAGCGCTCGCGGCGCTCAAGCGCGACAAAGTCGTCGCGGCTGCGCTCGGCGAGCATATTTTAGAGAAATATCTCGAAGCCAAAGAGCAAGAGCTCAGAGAGTACCGTCTCGTGGTGACCCCCTGGGAGACCGAGCGGTATCTAGAAGATTATTAACATAGCTGCTACAATCAAGGCGTGGCGACAAAGCTTGTGATTTACGACGGTGAGTGCGCGTACTGTCGTAGCTTTGCACGACTAGTGCGCGCACTCGATTGGCACAGGAGATTCGCGTTGCTCCCTTACGAGAGCGCCCAAGCGCAAGAGCTGCTGCGCGCCCAGTTTGGTGAAAATTTCGGGTTTGCGATGTTTCTCTTTGAAGAAGAGTCTGTCAGCTGGGGCTCCGAGGCTGCCAAGAGAGTCGTGCAGGCGCTTTCGTTGCCAGGAGCATCTCTTGCGGTGTGGCTCTATCCCAAGGTTGTTCAGGTGGTCTCGTGGTTGACACGCCGACAGAGAAGGGTTTGCGGGCCGGAGTGCTTTCCCCAGTTACAATACGGCTCTGCACGAGTCCCTCTTAAACCTGAGCTGCGCGAGCTCTTGCTCAATCTATGACGCGAATCTCGATCCCCTGGGGCAACGCTTGGAGCAGTCTTTTCCCGTAGGAGCGCGTCAGCACCCGCCCGTCTAAGATATGCACTTCCCCGGTGTCTGTAGCAGTGCGAATGAGCCGCCCAAAGCCCTGCTTTAATTTTAACGCCGCTCTGGGCAAAATATATTCGTTGAACGGGTCGCGGCCCTCTTCGCGCAGACGCTCGACCCGCGCTTCATGAAGGGGATCATCGGGGACCTCAAACGGGATCTTTGTAATAACGACAGCGCGCAGCGCCGGCCCCGGCACGTCGATCCCCTCCCAGAACGAATCCAACCCCAATAAGACAGCATGGCCGTCGGCCCGGAATCTGGTCAAGAGCTGAGCGCGGGATTCTTCGCCTTGGCAGAGCACCGGACGATCGATACGGTTACGCAGCCTCTGGGCCGTCTCGTCCAAGACCCGTGCGTTGGTGAAGAGCACAAGCACCCCACCGCCGGTACTCTCGATAATTCGGACGATGCGGCGCGCCAGCTCGTCCAAGTATTGCTCTGAAAGATTGCCCCGCTCCGGAGGATGCACTCTGTGAATATAAAGTCGGGCTTGTCGCGCATAATCGAATGACGACTCTAAAGCTAAGGTCTCGCCCTCGAGGCCCAACTGATTCTGAATATAGCTGAAGTCTCCCGCGACCGACAGCGTCGCTGACGTCAGAATAATAGACTGAAAGCGTGTGAGCACCCCCTCTTGCAGCTCTGTCTTGGGGTAGAGCGGGGCGACGCAGAGCGCCGTTCTGTTTGCAGAAGACTCGATCCAGCGCACGAGAGGAGAGCTCGTTGAAGCAGGCTCGAGAAAGCGCAACAGCGTGGTGCCGACTTCAGCGATCCATGCAGCGCACTTGCGGATCTTCGCCAGATGCGTCCGTTGGTCGCTCTGCGCAAAGAGCGTCGGGGCTTCTTTTGCTAAAAAGTCTTCTATAGCTGTACGGAGCTGGACGAGCGCGTGGAGCAGGAGCTCGGCCTCGGCGCGGAGCGCGAACTCTTCAGGGGCGATACGACAACGCTCTGCAGGGTACCGTGCGCGCACCTGCTCAAAGAACGCCGGAGCAAGCGTCTGCAAGCGGGAGAGCACAGCGTGAGCTTTCACAGTTAAGCGGGGATCAAGAGCGAGGACCTCTCGCATGAGATTCTCGAGAGTATATCGGCTCACCCACTGAGTGGACGCATCAGCGAAGGCGCTTTCTAATGAGTGGGCCTCGTCAACGATGAGCACGTCGGCATCGGGTAATAATCCGCGCCCTGTCTGCATCCATAACGCCGCATCAGCGGCGAGCAACGCGTGATTGACGACTAAGAGATCGGCGCCGAACCATCGCTCGCGGGCACGAAAGTAGAAGCACTGATCGTAGTGAGGGCACTCGTGCCTGAGACATCCTGCAGAATCGGCGCAGACTTCGTCCCAGATGGGGCTGGGCGGTGCGAGCGAATCTATTTCGCCGTCTTCGGTTTCATCGGCCCAGCGCAGCAGTCGCGTATGCTCTTGAGCTTCGGTGAGAGTCTTCGGCTGAAACCCCCGCAACGCGAGGAGACAGAGATAGTTGGAGAACCCTTTGGCAACCGCGAAGCGAAAGCCCTTTACTCGTGCGAGCAAGGGCAAGTCCTTCTGAATGAGCTGGTCTTGTAAATTCTTCTTGTTCGTTGAAATGATCGTTTTCTTCCCTGAAAGAATAGCTGGGATCGCATAGGCGAATGTCTTGCCCACGCCGGTGGGAGCCTCGACGAGCAAGATCCCTCCAGAAGTGATAATGCGTTCGCATGCAGTGAGCATGGCGTTCTGGGAGGGGCGGGCCTCAAAACCCGGCAGATACTCCTTGAGCTTATATAAGAATTCGATACTCGTCATCGCTTTTAAGTATAGTCGCTAATGAGCGCGCAGGCGAGTTGGCAGATCCTAGACTTTTTGGTATCCTAAAGGATCACGCTCACACAAAGGGGTTGGTATCCATGCACACCAAGTATGTCTTTCGGGTCTTCGGGCAGTGGCAGGGGGGAATGCACGGCCGGGGTGAGCTCGTCAACGAGGAGCAAACCATCCGGACGCCCTTCTCCGTTGCTGAGGAGTTCGGAGGGATCGGCGGGCCGACAAACCCTGAAGAGCTCTTTCTCTCCGCGGCGTGCTCGTGTTATCTCATCACGTTAGCGTACGTAGCTGAGAAGATGCGTCTGCCCATTAAGAAGATCGAGTGCGAGGCGGAGGGGCGCGTCTCTCCTCATGAGGACGAGGGATTCCATTTCACAGAGATCATTCTTAAGCCCCATATTGAAGTAGAGGGCGATCCCAAGACCCACGAATTTGCGATTGCCCGCGCCGTGCATCTTGCGCAACAGCGGTGCGTCATCTCCCGCGCCGTCAAGGGCACGGTCAAATACGAGATCAAGCCCACGGTGAAAGTCTAGAGTCGCTCGAGCACCGTGGCGATGCCCTGGCCAAAGCCGATGCACATCGTCACAAGGCCAAACTGGGCATCGCGCCGCTCTAATTCATAGAGAATCTTCGTGAAGAGAATTGCGCCGGTAGCTCCCAACGGATGCCCCAGCGCAATCGCCCCACCGTTGACGTTCACCCTCTCCCATGGGATGTCGAGCTCCCGGCCCCACGCAATCGGCACCGAGGCGAACGCCTCATTGCACTCAAAAAGATCTATATCTTTGAGGGTAAGCCCTGCTTTCTGCAAGACTTTCTTCGTCGCGGGGATCGGGCCGGTCAACATAATAGTTGGGTCTACCCCCGCGACAGCCCAGGCGCGAAACCGCGCTCTGGGCTTGTAGCCCAGAGCCTTGGCTTTCTCGCGGGTCATCAGCAAGAGCGCTGCAGCCCCATCGCTGATCTGTGAAGAATTCCCCGCGGTGATCTTCCCGTTGGGGCGGAAGACCGGGGTGAGCTTGGCGAGCTTGGCACGCCCCTCTTCAGGAGAGGCATAGCGCCGCACGCCCTCGTCGCGCGTGATCGTCATCCCATTGAGAGTGACTGGGATGATCTGGCTCGCGCAGTAGCCCGCATCTTGAGCACGAGCAGCTTTTAGATGGCTCTGCAGGGAAAACTCATCGAGCTCTTCGCGCGAGATCTGCCATTGGTCGGCGATGCGCTCCGCTGATTCGCCTTGAGGGACGATCTCGTATTTGGCTAAGAGCTTGGGATTGAGGGGTTTATCTAAGTCCGAGCCCATCGGCTCGCGGGTCATGCTCTCGACCCCACCGGCAATAGCGCAATCGCAGACACCAGCTAAGATCTCTTGAGCAGCAAAGTGAATGGCTTGCTGAGAAGAGCCGCACAGGCGATTGACCGTGACCGCCGCAGACTCGATGGGCAGGCCGGCTTCTAAAGCAATGATGCGCGCGACGTTGAACCCCTGCTCACCGCGCCCGGTGACGCACCCAAAGACGACGTCCTCGATCTCGGCAGGGTCAATCTGTGTCCGCTCCAGCAGCCCTTGGATAGCGATGACCCCAAGCTCATCGGCGCGCGTATCTTTAAAGACCCCATCGCGCTTGCCAATAGGAGTACGAACTGCAGCGATGATGACTGGCTCGCGCTCAGCCGTCATGCTCTGTGTTATAGCTCGCCAAGGGCTGCCAGTCCGTCAAGCAAGTCCTTCACAAGGGATTCCACGTCGTTATAGGGAAAACGCGCGCGGCTGCCGAGCTTCTGGGACAGCTCCATGGCCGTCCACGATTTATTCCCCGCGGTGAACTTGGTCATCGGCCCTTGGGGCAGGACCGGCAGCAAATCGAAGACGCTCTTGACGGGGTATTTGGCCTTCCCGAAGATATTTTTGAGTTGAGCTTCTAACTCCTCGCGTGCGCCCATAATGATACCTCCTCTCTTGGGTATTTTGCCATTCTTTTGCTTGGATGTCAAACGCGGCGGCGCAGCGCGCTGTGGCCGCGATCCACAAGTACATGAATGATATTGGGCAGCCACAGGCCCGCCACGAGAATCCCCACAAGCTTCAGGTCTAGTGGCACGGCTGTTAGAGGGTCGAATGAGATCATCCTAAAAAAGCTCAGCCCGAAGGTGATCAGCAGAGCGAGGATCGCCAAATACCCTAAGCGGGTCAGCGTGCCAAAGAGCAGACTATGGCTGACCCCGCGATGCTTAAAGATCTTTGTATAGGGGATCCAAATAAAACCCAAAAACCCCCAGCGGCGCCGGCTACGATTGTGTCGTAGGTCTAAATCAGGGCTGAGCAAGAGACTCGAGAAGAGATATGTCCCGGCAAAGAGAGCTCCGGTGTGCCATGAAGTATCTATGAAAAGATAGAAGAGCGCAACCCAAACGGGCAGCAAGAGCAGCTCGATGCGCAGATGCGTCTTGCCCGATGGCATACTGAGTGCACTGTACTGAAAGACTCTTCTCTTATCAAGCCCTGCTGTCCCACACAAACAGTGCACAGTTCACCGAAGGAGTTGACAAGAGCAAAGCGAATATTATAATATTTTTTCGGCTTGGGTGAGCAAAAAGAGGGCACCATGGGGGCTATCCCTACGTCCGTCGATGAACGTGTCGCGCTGCTCAAAAAACTCCAAAGCCCGTATTATCGAGGGTTGAATGATGACCAGCTGCACATCATAGCCGAACCGGCACGGCTCATCGAAGCCCGCGTGAGGTTCATCAAGCCAGGCATAGCGTTTCGCTTTGCGTATTTGGGCGTAGCCTCAAAATATTGTGTGTCCGCGCAGGCGGCGACCAATGTGCGTGTGCTGCGCTGGGAGATCCACGACACTCTGCGCCTGTTGCAAGAATCCCCTTCTATCGCTCTGAATTCTGTAGCAGTGCTGCAGCAGATGTTGGTGGACCTTATAGAGACGCTGAATTGGTTCACCTGCGGGTCTGCGGAGGAACGGCTCTTTTGGGTCGTGCGGCGTTTAGCTGAGGGATTATGCGAGGGAGATTGTGCTCGCTTGCCTGTCACGCAGGGCGAGCTGGCTGCGTCCACGGGGCTTTCGCTCTATATAGTCAATCGCATCTTAAAGTCCTGGGAACAGCGCGGGATGGTAGAGCGGCACCGACATGCGCTCGTTATCTGGCCCAAGAAATTAGCGAGCATATGCTAATAGAGAGATTGACGAACGAGATCTCTTCTGTACCATGCCCAAGACCGCGCGTTTATAGTCTTATATACGAAAAAACACAAGCGTAGGCTGTGATACCGTTCTTCCGCTCATTGCTCTAGAGCAAAGACAACTTAAGGGGAAGACAGTATAATAGCGAGGGCGCATACAAGAACAGTTAGGGGATGGAAAATAAGAGTCTAGCTTAGAAGAGAGAAGGGGCGTCAGAGATGATAATCCGACCCGTTCCCGCGAGTCAGAGACTTCATGCTTCTGCCGCCCCTCTGTTTACTTTGTATCCCAAACGCGCGCTTCTGTCAAGAACGCATGTCTCTGTGCCAAAGGAGGTGGTGGCCTGAAGTACCCTCACCCTTGGGACGCAACGACTTTGCGCAAAATTACTAAAAAAGGAGGTTCTGAAAAAATGTTTCGAAGAGACCTCTTAGTGCTGAGCCTGCCGGCACTGGTGGGTGCCTTCGGCTGCACAACAGTAGGCCCGTCCATCGTGTTCAGCGGCCTGCCTGCAGCCATCGTCCATGGTGGCACCTACACCCTCACCCTCACGGGCAGCCCAGGGTCTTCTGCAGGGCTGTGGACCTATACGCTCAGCTCCACCTGCGGCGGGACGTTCACTAGCACTACAACCCCCAACAACGGCCCAGCTAACCCTATCACCATCGGCCCGACAAACGCCTCGACTGTCCAAGTAAGCTTCACGGTGACGAATCCAACAGCCGACCTGTCGGTGACTAAGAGCGACACTCCTGATCCAGTAGGCGTAGGGTATGAGTTGACGTACACTCTGACCGTAGGCAACGTCGGGACATGCACGATCACCGCGAAGCTGACTACCGCGTCGGGCAGGCAAGCGACGACTAGCCAGAACACAGGGGTCGGCGCAGCCAACGTCCAGCTCACGGATACGCTGCCTAATCCGGTGACGTTTGGTTCGGCGACACCCAGCCAAGGGACTTGCACGGTGAGCTTCCCCACGGTGACGTGCGATCTGGGGACGATCGCCAACGGGGGCAGTGCGACCGTGACGATCAAGGTGACGCCGCAGGCTGGAGCCGTGCCGTCCATTACGAACACGGCGAGCGTGACTGGGGCGATCACCGACTCCAATGCCGCAAACGACTCTGATAGCGAAGACACAACAGTCACGCCGGTAGCAGACTTGTCCGTGACTAAGGATGACAACCCTGATCCGGTGAACGCGACGCAGAACGTGACGTACACGGTGACGGTGACGAACAACGGGCCATCAGCGGCGACAAACGTTGTGTTGACTGATACGCTGCCCGCAAGCGTGACATTCGTCTTAGTCACACCGGGAGCGCCAACGTGTGCGCATAACACCGGAATCATCACGTGCACCTGGGCGAGCATCCCGGCAGCGGGAAGCCAGACCGTCACCATCGTCGTAACAGCTACGGGAGCATCTGTGCCCTCAGTAACGAACACTGCGAGCGTTAGCGCTGCGGAGTTCGATCCCAACACGGCTAACAACTCCGACACGGAGACTACGACAGTCAACCCTGCGGCTGATCTTGCCGTGACTAAGAGCGACAATCCTGATCCCGTCAACGTTGGGGACAATCTGACGTACACGGTCACGGTGACGAACAACGGGCCCAACAACGCTACCGGGGTCACGGTAACAGATACGCTGCCAGCAAAAGTGACGTTCGTCTCGGCTTCAGCAGGGTGCACGTACAATAATGTGCCCCACACAGTCACGTGCAATATTGGAGCACTCAACGCCAATGCCAACGCGACCGCGACGATCACGGTGACGCCGCAGCCTGATGCAGTGCCGTCGATCACCAATTCCGTGAGCGTAACGGGGAACGAGTTCGATCCCGATGCGAGCAACAACTCCGACACAGAAGACACGACAGTCAATCCCGTGGCCGATCTATCGGTCGCTAAGAGCGGCACTCCTAGTTCGATCGTGTATGGAGGAGGGAACGTGACGTACACGGTCACCGTGACGAACAGCGGGCCTAACGATGCCACGAACGTGACCCTCACCGATACGCTGCCGACGAATATGACATTCCAGAGCGCCACGGGCACAGGCTGGACGTGTAACCATAATGCGGGAGTTGTCACTTGCACCAGGGCGAGCCTGCCCGTAGGACCAGCTCCTGACATTACCATCGTCGTGCAAGCAAAGGCCTCCGGAGTGGATCTGGTTGTCGATGACGACACTAGTACGTGCGACTACACCGGGACTAAGACCGACACAGCGAGCGTGACGGCAGATGAGTATGACCCCAACACGGGGAACAACAGCGCCAGCGCAGACACGACGATCAACAAGAACTATTCGACGATCAGCGCTGCGATTACTGCTGCTGCGCCGGGCGACACGATCTTTGTCTGCCCAGGGACGTACAATGAGAACCCGAATGTGAATAAGGCGCTCACGATCACCGGCGCCGCGAGCACGACCATCAACGGCACCGCTGCCGGGAACGTCGTGACGATCTCCAGCAGCAACGTGACCCTCCAAGGGTTCACCATCACCGCTCCGGCAAGCACAGCGAATCTCTCTGGAATCGCGCTCGCTACTTCAGCAATCAGTAACATTACCATCGCTAACAACGTGATCCAGAACTTAGTGACGACAGCGACGTACTCTATCGGTATCTCGATCCATGCGCTCAACACCAACGTCACGGTCACAAACAACCAGATCACGAACATCGTGTCTGGGGTCTTAGCTTACGGTGTGCTCATCTGGGGTTCTGGCGGCTCTGGTGTGAACAATATCACAATACAGGGTAACCAGGTGAGCGCCGTTCAGGGCCAGACGCAGGCCGGAATCGGCATCTCCGTCAATGACAGCGCCGGCGGTGTCATCGTCAGTGGGAACACAGTCTCGAACCTGACCTCTCCGGGAGCTGGGGTTCGAGTTGTGGGGATCGGCACCGGCGGCACTGCGGGGACGCCGAATAACATCACGATTCAAAACAACACCGTCAGCAATCTCTCTTGGACGGGTGCGAACATCCCAGACGCGGTCGGCATCGGCGTGGCCGACACGGCGCAAAACGTGATGATTGACAACAACACCGTCACGAACTGCGGCGTCGGCATCGGCCTCAGCACGTCCGGCACGAACATCCAGATCGTCAACGGCAACGACATCTTGAACAACCAAGTCGGGATTGGCATTGGAGCAACGCCCCAAGCCGGTTGGGCTGCGAACGGGAACAACATTGTGGGGAACGTACAATTTGGCGTGTTCAACACCACTACGACGTTCTTTGATGCTACGAACAACTGGTGGGGCGATGCCAGCGGGCCTCTCGATAATGCCGGCACAACCGAGGTGCCGCCTTGCAACACGAATCCAGCGGACGATCTGAATGTCGACGGCAGTGGAAACCCCGTGAGCAACTACGTGGACTACTGTCCGTGGTCTAACACGTCGTTCTAGCCTAGGGAGTGGGAGTTTGGCGAAGCCCGGTCGGGAGTCCCGGCCGGGCTTTTTTCTCTAGCTCTATTGGCTTTCTCGAGGACTTGACAGCCCTTCCCCGGTCGGGTAGAATTAGGGTGCCTTTAGCAAAGCACTCACGAGAGTGCTAATTCAACGTCTGATCCGTTTCAATCAAGCAAATCTCTCATTAAAGGGGGTAGAGCTATGAAGAAACTGCAGTTGAAGCCTTTAGGCAGCCGTGTCTTGGTACGGCGCATTGAAGAAGAAGAGACCGGAGGGATCATCCTCCCCGAAGAAGCGAAGAAGGACTTAGACTACGTGCGGGCAGAGGTCGTCGAAGTCGGCACCGATATGGAGAAGGTCAAGGTCCAAAAGGGCGATAAAGTTCTGCTCTCGGCCCTGGCCGGCACGAAATTGACGTTCAACGGCGAGGAGTACTATATCGTCAAGAGCAGTGATATCCTCGCAATGATTGAGTAAATCTCTAAGGAGGGAGAACCTATGGCAGTGAAGAAGTTCAAGGAAGTCATCTTTGAAGCTGACGCTCGAGAGAAGCTCTTGGCGGGAGTGCAGAAGCTGACCGATGCCGTGCGTATCACGCTGGGTCCCAAGGGGCGCCATGTCATCTTAGGCAAGGAGTTTGGCGGCCCCAAAGTTATTGACGATGGCGCAACCATCGCTGAAGAGCAAGAGTACGCCGATGAGTTCGAGAACCTTGGAGCGCAGCTCGTCAAACAAGTCGCTAAAGAGACCAACGATGATGCCGGCGACGGCACAACCACGGCAACAATCCTCGCCCACGCTCTCATCAAAGAAGGGTTCAAGAACGTCACCGCTGGGGTCAACCCCATGCAGCTCAAGCGCGGCTTGGAGATCGCGCGCGACCGCGTCATCGAGGAGCTGCAGAAGATGAGCAAGGAGCTCAAGACCAAGGAGGAGATGGGCCAGATCGCGACCAACTCCAGCAAGGACCCCGAAATCGGGCGCATTATCGCTGACGCCATGGAAAAGGCCGGGGAGGACGGGGTCATCACCGTCGAAGAGTCCGATACGATCGAGACGCACTTTGAGGTCGTCGAAGGGATGCAGTTCGACCGCGGGTACACGTCTCCGTACTTCATTACCAACGCGGAGCGCATGGAGGTCGAGCTGAAGGAGCCCTATATTCTGATTACCGATCACGAGCTGAAGAAGGCCCGCGATCTCGTGCCCATTCTCGAAAAGGTCGCGCAGACGGGCAAGCCCCTCTTAGTGATTGCTGACGACATCGAGGGCGAAGCCCTCACGACATTAGTTATCAATAAGCTGCGGGGCACGCTCATCAGCTGTGCCGTGAAAGCCCCAGGCTTTGGCGATCGCCGCAAGGCGATGCTCCAAGATATCGCGATCCTCACAGGCGGCCAAGTCATCGCCAAGGACGCGGGCATGACGTTAGAATCAGCGACGCTCGATATGCTCGGCCGCGCCGAGAAGGTCGTCGTGGACGATGACAACACGACGATCATCGGGGGCAAGGGCAAGAAGAAGGATATCGAGGCACGCATTGAACAATTGCGCAAGCAGATGGAAACGACCGAGTCTGACTATGACCGCGAGAAGCTCCAGGAGCGCATCGCCAAGCTCGCCGGCGGTGTCGTGATCATCAAAGTCGGCGCAGCGACCGAGGCTGAACTCGAAGAGAAGAAGCACCGTATGGAGGACGCGCTCGAAGCGACCAAGTCTGCCGTGGCGGAGGGGATCCTCCCCGGCGGCGAGGTCTCGCTTATCCGTGCCGCCAAGGCGTTAGAGAACCTAAAGCTCGACGATCCCGATCAGCAAGTCGGCGTCAAGCTTCTGCAGAAGGCCCTCGAGGCCCCGCTCAAGCAGCTCGCCGAGAACGCCGGCTATGAAGGGAATATCGTCGTCGAGAAGGTGAAGGAGCTTGGCAACAACATGGGCTTCGATGTCGTCAAGGGCGAGTACGTCGACATGATGAAGGCGGGCATCATCGATCCGACCAAGGTGATCCGCTCGGCGATCCTCAATGCCGTGAGCGTCGCCGGGCTCTTCTTGACCACGGGGGCCTTGGTCGTCACCAAGGAGGTCGGTGAGGACAAGATGCCCGCACCGGTGCCCGAATACTAACCCAAGCTGTCTGTACTCCGTCGGGCAGAAGGGTTTGAAACCAGGCCTCGATGCGCTATAATGCATCGAGGCCTTTTCGGTTTTTCAGGAGTGATGCGATGCGCCCAGTGATCGGCTTAGCGTTAGGCGGCGGTGGTGCACGGGGGTACGCCCATATAGGCGTGATCCGTACTTTGGTAGCTCACGGCGTTCCTATCGACGTCGTGGCTGGCACGTCGATGGGCGCGGTCATTGGGGGCGCTTATGCGTGCGGGCTCGATCTCTACAAGATCGAGAAGATCTTAAGGAATCTCGACGTGAATAAGCTTTTGGGAATCCCCGACACGACGCTGCGCGGCATTGAGAGTTTAGCAGGGAAGACCGCGTCAGAATACTTATTTAAAAAAGCCGACTGGCGCGTTCATGAGCCCCTGAGCTTAAAACAACTCTATGCGTTCTTGCAGCTCTTTACAGGGGAGCGGAGCTTCGAGGACTTATCGGTGCCGTTGAGCGTGGTCGCTTGCGACATTGATACCGGAGAGGAGATCGTGCTGCGTTCGGGCAAGCTCTATCGGGCGATCGCCGCGAGCATGGCCTTTCCCGGCGTCCACCCGCCGGTGCCTCTGGGAGGGCGATTTCTTGTAGATGGCGGCCTAGTCAATAAAATCCCTGTGGACGCGGCCGTCGCCATGGGCGCAGAGATCGTCATCGCTGTGGACGTCAGCGCCCCCCTCAATCCCCATGTGACAACGAGCTTAGACGTCTTAATCCAATCAAATGCGATTACGTCCCAGGAGCTGGTGCGCTTGAAGTTGGAGCTGATGCACCAGCGCCTTGGGGAGAAGTTAATTGTCATTCGGCCGCGAGTTGACCGCATCAAGTTATTTCAGTTACGCCAACTGGATCTGCCCATTCGCGAAGGGGAGCACGCGACAGCGGAGAAACTCAGCCTCATCAAAGAGATTATCGCGAAGTATTCGGAGCCGCTGCCCCAGCCTCCGCTGGACAAGCAGCCCGCGGCATGATACAATACCCGATCCCATGCGGTGAGGCTTGATATGACCGCTCCGAAGAACGTCGTCATTGTGGAGTCGCCGACCAAGGCACACACTATCGAAAAATATCTTGGGCAGGACTTCACGGTCGTCTCGACGATGGGACATATTCGGGACCTGCCCAAGCACCGCTTTGGGGTCAACATCACCGATGGTTTTGTGCCCACCTACGAGCCCTTGCCGGAGCGCAAGGACACCCTCAAGCGATTGAAGAGCGCTGTTCAGAAAGCCCGCGAGATCTATGTCGCTACTGACCCTGATCGCGAAGGGGAAGCGATCGCCTGGCACGTCAAGGAAGCACTGGAGCTCAAAGATGTGAGACGGATCGAGTTCCATGAGATCACTAAAGATGCCGTGCGACGTGCCCTGGAGCACCCGCGAGATATTGATATGCAGCGCGTCGAGGCCCAACAAGCCCGACGGATCTTGGACCGCATCGTGGGCTACATGCTTAGCCCATTAATCTCGAAGAAGATTCGCAGTCGGCTCTCCGCAGGGCGGGTGCAGTCCGTCGCCGTGAGATTGATCTGCGAGCGCGAGCGCGAGATCCAAAACTTCGTCCCCCAAGAGTATTGGTCGATCACCGCGACGTTGACGCCTCAAGAAGAGCCCCATCTCTTCGAAGCGAAGCTGTTTAAGCGCACCACCAGTGAGGAGAAGATCAAGATCGCCAACAACCAGCAAGCCCAAGAGATTCTGCAAGATCTCGAGGGAGCTGTCTGGCGCGTCATCAACGTTGAAGAGAAAGAACAGCGTCGGCATGCGCCGCTGCCGTTTACCACAAGCACCCTGCAGCAAGAAGCTTCTAAGAAATTGGGCTTCTCGACGAAGAAGACAATGGCCGTCGCGCAAGAGCTCTACGAGGGCGTCGAGCTCGGAGCAGAGGGTGCCACGGGCTTGATCACGTACATGCGCACAGACTCGACGCGCATCGCTGATGAAGCCCAGCAAGCCGCACGAGCGTTCATAACCGCGCAGTACGGCGAGGAGTTCGTGCGCCACGGAGAGCCGCGGGTCACAAAGAGGGCACACGTCCAGGATGCTCACGAAGCCATCCGCCCCACTGATGTGCGGCGTCTCCCAGATGATATCGCGCCGTACTTGACGCCTGATCAGCTCAAGCTCTATAGATTGATCTGGCAGCGCTTTGTCGCAAGCCAAATGGCTCCCGCGGTCTTCGACGTCGTCTCTGTAGACATTCAAGCGAAAGAGTATATCTTTCGCGCGACCGGATCCGTGCTGAAGTTCCCAGGCTGGCTGGCGGTCTACGAAGAGACTAAGGACGAGGACGCTAAATCTGACAACGACGAGGCCCAAGGGCAGCTTCCCCCGCTGCGCCAAGATCAAATTCTCGATCTGATAAAGCTCACACCGAAGCAGCACTTCACCGAGCCACCGCCGCGCTATACCGAAGCGACGCTTGTCAAAGCTCTCGAAGAGAACGGGATCGGGCGGCCCAGCACCTATGCCCCTACAATCTCGACGATCCTAGAACGGGGGTATGTAAAGCTCGAAAAGAGACGCTTTGTCCCGACTGAGCTGGGCTTTCTCGTCACCGACGCTTTGGTGAAGCACTTCCCCAAGATCGTTGACGTAGGCTTCACGGCGCTTGTCGAAGAAGAGTTAGACAAGATCGAGGAGGGGAAGCTAGATCGGCTCACGGTCTTACAAGAGTTTTACAAGGAATTCGCGGCGGCCTACGAGCGAGCCAAGCGCGAGATGGAGTCGCTGAAGCCTAAGCCTATCGAGACCGAAGAGATCTGTCCAGAGTGCGGGAGCAAGCTCGTCATACGGACAGGGCGCTACGGCCAGTTCTACTCATGCTCAGCGTTTCCCAAGTGTCGCTATACGCGTCCGTTGGAAGAACGCGTCCACGTGCAAGAAGCAGCACCTGTCCCTTGCCCCAAGTGTGGTGGCAAGCTCGTCAAAAGATATGCGCGCAAGGGCGGACGCAGCTTCTTCGGCTGCGAAAACTATCCCACGTGCGACTTTACGGTCAGCCAAAGGCCAATCAAGCCCTGTCCGTCGTGCAAAGAAGGGCTTCTCCTTGAAGGCCAAGATGGGGAGCTTGTCTGTAGCAATAAGCAGTGTGAATATCGCGAGCCACTAGCAGCTTCGGTGCAGCAATAGTAGACAGAAAGGAGGCAGATATGCCCAAGCTCATGCGCGTGATAATGGTCAGTTCGTTTCTCGTTTCGATGCTAGTTATCTCTGGTACTCCCCAGGCTGTCTTTCAAATATTTAGCCCGCAGAGCACAGTTTTTTCGATGGAATTCAGCCCTGACGGAAAACTCTTAGCGACAGGCCAGGGCAATGGCACGATATTTTTCTGGGACTGGACGACAGGGCAGCCAGTGCGCGTCGTCTCGGAGACAATGGGAACGGTCTTCGCGCTTTCGTTCAGCGCTGACGGTCAGAGATTGCTGACAGCCAACGGAGACGGGCAAGTCGGCGCGGTGTGGGATGTCCAGACCGGAAGACAGTTACTGAATCTCGAAGGGCACGTCGGCTGGGTGCACTCCGCAGCGTACAGCCCCGACGGGAAATTCTTAGTCACGGGAGCCGAGGACAAGACCGTGCGCGTCTGGGACGCTGCCGATGGGCGCTTGCTAAGAGTCTTAACAGGGCATCGCAGCACCGTCTTCGCATTGGCCATCAGCCCTGACAGTCAGATTATTGCTTCTGGGGGAGGAGACGGAGAGATTCGCTTGTGGGAGGCACAGACGGGAGCTTTGTTAGGGGTCCTGCCCGTGCGCATTGCTGCAGTCTTTTCAGTTCACTTCAGCCCTGATGGGAAGCTCTTAGCCTCGACGAGCGGCGACGGCGTCGTGCGTCTGTGGGACGTCGCTGAGCGCAGATTAGTGACAGCCGTCGCGGGCCATCGCCATCGCACGCACGCCGTGCGCTTCTCTCCAGATGGGAAGAAGCTCGCTTCTGGGAGCATGGACTGGAAGGTCAAGCTCTGGGAGGTGCCTACGCTCACCGAGCTGAAGACGTTCACAGAGCACGTCGAGTTTGTGCTCGCCGTCGCGTTCTCCCCTGACGGGAGATTCTTAGCCAGCGGTGGCGGCGATTTCAAAGTCGTCGTGCGGGAGTTACAAGATTGAGACGTTTGTCCCATCGTAGAGTGTCTAATTCCGACACCGTGTAAGACAGATTACCTCCATTGAGAAGCTTTTGTGTGCGAGAATACAGATGCGCGGAGGTGTATAGATATGGTCCTGCGCAATCGCGCCCTGAAACTTGGGCTGCTGATGTTCATCTATAGTCTTCCACTTGTGGTCGTCTCGTTTGTGCTCTACTGGGCTCGCTGGTAGGTTTTTGCGTTTAGGAAGTAACGATAACCCCAAGATTGCGCAAAAACTCTCGATCGTTGAACTCGATCTCACGATCAGAAAAAATTTGCGTGCGTTCATGGCCCTTGCCCGCGATCAAGACACAGTCCCCTGGTCGTGCCAGCTCTAAGGCCCGCATGATCGCCCTAGGGCGATCTACGATCACCTCATAGGGAGCGCCTAAAGCTCGAATTCCCGACTCGATCTGGCGCACAATTTCTCGTGGGTCTTCGCTCTTGGGATTATCGCTCGTGATAATGGTATAATTTGCTAAGCGGCCGCTGATCTCCCCCATAAGGGGTCTCTTATACGGATCGGACTCGCCCCCGCAGCCGAAGACGCTGATCACTCTGGGATAGAAATCTTTCAGCATGCGCAGCATCTTCTCTAAAGAGTCGGGCGAGTGCGCAAAATCTATCCAGATAAAAACCCCATCGCGGGTGCGATAGCGCTCGCATCGGCCCTCGATCTGATGCACCGACTCGATTCTCGATTTGATAGTATCAAGGGCCAGCCCGCGCTCGACTCCAACCCCTATCGCCGCGAGAATGTTATAGACGTAAAACTCTCCGGGCAAGCTGGTCTCGATAGCCACAACCCCCCTAGGGGTATGGGCGAGAAATCTCGATCCCATAGGGCTGAGTGCGATCTGATCAGCCCAGAGATCATGACGTGAGCTGAGACCATACGTCCAGACCCGTGCCCGCGTGGCTGCGATAAAAGATGGCGCATACGGGTCATCGCCGTTGATGATGGCGCGCGCCTCCGGGCGCAAGCTCTCAAAGAGTTTGAGCTTCGCGCGAAGATACTCTTCCGTTGTGCGATAATAATCAAGATGATCGTGCGTGAGATTAGTGAAGATCGCGATATCGAAATCGATCCCGTGGACACGCTCTTGGGAGAGGGCGTGCGCTGAGACTTCAAGCATGAAGTGCTTCTGTCCAGACTGCATAGCCTCCCAAGCACGACGTTGAACCTCGACGGCTCCCGGGGTCGTGTAGGGCAAATCATACTGTAAAGCGTTGTGCACAGTTGTGCTGAGGGCTGCTTCGCCCAAGACGGCAGCCGCGAGCACGCTCACTGACGTCTTGCCGTTGGTGCCGGTGACCCCAACTGTATAGAGATTTCTTGTGGGGAAGTCGTAAAACGCGCAGGCGAGCTCGGCGAGCGCGCGGCGGCTGTCTGGGACGAGCACGTAAGGGGTGCGAGCGGGCAATCGCAGATCAGCGCGTTGTCCAACGACAGCGACCGCGCCCTTAGCAATAGCCGTTCCAATATAATGATGCCCATCGGAGCGGGTCCCGGGTACAGCGACGAAGAGCGAGCCTGGCTGAACTTCCCGAGAATCGTCAGTGATATGAGAGATATGAACAGAGCGATCCCCATAAACAGCACGATGGGAGACAAACGCTAAGAGTTCTTGGAGAGATTTTGTGCGCAGCGCATTCATGGCTGCACTGTACTGAAGCGTTCCAGAGCAAGCAAGGGCGGCTGTCCACTTCCCAGGCGAACTTTGCTGAAATATAATGCAAAAATGCTATGAAGTACCGCCGTCGGCCGTTGGTGTTGGTCTTGATCTTCTTCGTCTTAGGAATCCTCATAGCGCACACGTGGGAGTGCCGACTCCCTTGGCTTACTGGGTTTACGACCCTCATGCTCGCTTTGAATATTGTGAGTCTCTTCACTCAGCGGCTGCAGTTACTCAGAACGCTCTTAGTGTTGAGTACATGCACTGCCCTTGGTGCTTTGCTCTACACCAACGCGCGCTTTCCTGCAGAAAGACTCTATGAACACACTGAAAAGATCCAGCACGTTCAGGGCACGGTCGTCAGTTACCCCGATCACGGCCCACAACGCTCGCGCTTCGTGCTCAAGCCCAAAAACGCTCCGGGGTATCTCCAAGTCTTCTACGATCACACCCGTGACCCTGAATATTTTCAGATTCACTACGGTGATGAGCTGATCATCCGCGCGCCGGTGCGCGTGCCCACCAACCGTGAAGGGGAACTCTTCGACTATCGCGAGTATTTGCGACGCCGCGACATCTGGGGCGTCATCTGGGTCTATCGCGAGAGCCAAGTAACAATCGTCGCGCGCCGCCAGGGATCGCCTGTGCTGCAGTGGGGCTACGATCTGCGCCAGGTGCTCTTTGCTCAGCTTGAGCGCCATCTCTTGAGTGAGCACAGCGCACTGCTCAAGGGCTTGCTCTTCGGCGAGCGCGAAAGCCTCCCAAAAGAGATCGAAGAGAGCTTCCGCGACGCCGGGGTGATGCACGTGCTGGTTGCTTCTGGCGCAAATCTTGGGATGATCTTGGCTCTGCTCGCACTTATCATGAGGTGGTGGGGCTTTAACTTCACTAAGCTTTACTTCCTCGCCGCACCCGTTGTGCTGATCTATCTTCTTGTCGTCGGATTTGAGGTGAGCTTAGTGCGCGCGACGGCGATGTTCTTCTTTCTCACTGTAGGGTTTTTCTTTGCTGAGCGCGGTTGGATGCTGAAGCGCTGGGTTGATCCCTTACAAAGTTTAGCGACAGCAGCTCTAGCGATTCTGCTCTTCGATCCCGAAGCGCTCTTTGATGTCGGCTTTCAGTTGAGCTTCGCGGGGACGCTAGGAATTGTACTCGCCGTGCTCTATGGGTGGCCGCGTATAGAAGAATGTCTTTCCCTCACTCCACGCCCTCCCAGAGAGGAGACCTTGCTGCGCCGCTTGCTTCGCGGGATTGTGCTCTTTGTGCTCGTCTCGCTGGCCGCGCAGCTTTTTATTGCGCTTGTGATGGCGTATCACTTCCATCGGATATATCTGTGGGGCGTAATCTTGGGGAATTTCGTGATCGTCCCGCTCGTGACAGTTGCGCTCTGGGGCGGGGTATTCTTACTGATAGCAAGCGTACTCCCCCTGCCCTTCATCGTTCACATAATTGGAACCCTTGAAGGGCTGCTCTTGCAGCTGCTCATCACGTTGAGCGACTTTTTCGCCCACTTGCCCGGAGCCGTCTGGAGCTTCTAGCGACTCTTCTTGGGCTGGGTGAGCTTCTGCCGCGCTTCGACGAGCGTCTCGACGAAGTCCTCAAAGTCTTCCACGGGCATACTGATATCAACGTAGCCGTATTGAACATAGACTTCGTGTTCGTTCGTGTCGTGCCAGACGCTGATCCATGTCTCGCTGGCTGCGACCGTCTCAGCTAACGTCTCGATGGCCATAGTTCTCACGCTCCTTCTCGACAGTATAGCCGACGTTGCGCCCCGATGAGAAATGCTCTATCCTTCACGTATGAGTCGCGTGCTCGGCATAGATTTTGGCACGAAGCGCTTGGGGCTCGCTATTAGTGACGCCAGGCGCACACTCGCGAGCCCCTTGACTGTCTACCATCGCAAAGATCTCCAGAGCGATCTGCAATTCTTGAGCGATCTTATCTCACAGTATCAGATCAGCGAGATCGTGCTGGGGCTCCCCATCAATATGGACGGCTCGCTCGGGGAGAAAGCGCACCAGGTGCTTGAGTTTAAGAGAATACTCGAGGAGCACGTGAAAATCCCAGTCTTGACCTTTGACGAGCGCCTCACCACAGCCGAAGCCGAGCGCGTACTGCTCCAAGCCGACCTCAGCCGTAGAAAGCGCAAGGCTAAGCGCGACGTCCTGGCGGCCGTCCTGATCTTACAGGGCTATTTGCAAAAAGCTACTTGAACTTGATCTTCTGAATCCGATGGTTTCCCGCTTCGGCGACGTAGATGACCCCTTCCGGGTCGACAGCCACATCGACGGGCTGATTGAACTGCCCATCGCCAGCACCTAGGCTCCCCCACTTCACGAGAAACGCGCCATCGGAGGAGAATTTCTGAATGCGGTCATTTCCCGTGTCGGCAACGTAGACAAAGCCGTGAGTATCTACGGCGATCCCCATGGGCGCTTGGAACTGCCCGTCGCGATCGCCGGGGGAACCCCATTGGCCTAGATATGACCCGTCGAGCATAAACTTTTGCACCCGGCTGTTGCCCGTGTCGAGCACGTACACGATCCCCTGGTTGCTTACGGCGATATCGTTAGGGGCACTAAACTGGGATTCGGCTTGACCGAACGCTCCCCAGCGAGCGATCAACACACCCGTCGGGCTGAACTTTTGAATTCTATTGTTGACCTTGTCGGCCACATAGACGTTGCCGGCAGGATCCGTAGCTACTCCGGTAGGGAAGCCAAACTGTCCCTCGCCTGTGCCTAGGCTGCCCCATTTCATTAAGAAGGCCCCGTTCTCAGTGAACTTCTGAATTCTCTGATTGCCTGCGTCGGCGACGTAGACGTTGCCTTGAGGGTCTATGGCAATCCCCAGCGGTCCCGTGAGCTGGCCGTTGCCCGTGCCGCGCCCGCCCCACTGCAGGAGAAACCTCCCATCGCTTGTGAATTTTTGCACCTTATCCAAGCCAAAATCAGTCACATAGACATTGCCACGCACGTCGAGCGCCAGATGTGAGATCCCGTTGAACTGAGCTTCTCCGGTCCCGCGCGTCCCCCACTTCCCCAAGACGCTGATGAGCATGACGGCCTCGAAGCTGAATTCTACGGGGAGACTCCGATTGCCCGCTTCGTCTATCAGCGTGAGGCACAACCGGACTTTTTGGGGTATCTTCGAGAAGACAAAGAACGGAAAGCTCCCGCTGGTCTGACCCTTGACCTTGGGATTGAAGCTGAACGGGGCAAAATCGATCGCCTCGACGACGTCGAATCGTGCTTGGACGATATCCCCATCGGCATCGCGGAAGCGCACCGCTCCGAACGTCTTGCTCCCATCAGCTGGGATGACCGGCCACAGATCGACCCCGACGATCTCCGGAGAGAGGGGGCTCCCTCCGCCTCCCTGAAGCTGCCCATAGACCCAAAGAACCAAAAGACAAGCCCCAACACTGAGTCCTGCGCTTAACTGGAGAACGCGAGCCAAGCCCTTCACGGAAGACCTCCTCTCTTCACGGCTCTACTATAGCGCTGCCCCTCCTAGGAGGCAAGAACGCTTGTCCCTTGATGAGATCGAGCGTGTCTAAAGCCCCAGCAGTATCCAGGGCTAGTGTGTGCGCGGAAGCACCTCAAAATCGGGGAGGAAGAGATCGTGACGATAGAGTCGGAAGCTCTCTTCGCTCTTGGTCGATTCATTCTGCAGAGCGAGCAATCGCTCTCCGGAGAGATACAGCTTCAGCGTTAGGCGCTCGTTCGTGAGCAAGTATTCTTCAGCTTCGAGAAGATCTCCCTGGGCGTTGCGTAGGGTGACCGGCCTGACGTATTCTAAAAGCACCCAGCTAGGGCTCTGATCGCGGCGGTCGCCCCGCATGCTGATGACGTGGAGTTTCTGGGGAGTATGGGGCTGTGCCCACAAAGGCACAACAGCATACGAGCTGAACATCCCCAGGAGCAAGAACGGTTCCTCAGGGAGGACAATCTCTAAGCGATGCTTACCGTTGTCGATTATTCCGGTGGCTGCCTCAAAGCGCGCGCTCACCCGGCGATTGCCAATCCCTGCAGGGCCGCTGAGTGCCAACTGATAGCTGACCGGGCGGCGCTGTGCCGTCAATGTTATCACTTGTTCGAATGTTGCCTCGACGTCAAAAAGCGCGATTTTGAACGTGAGCGCGCCCCGCGAGTGCAAGGTCAATTCCCCGTTCTCGCGGCGCTCGAGCGTGTAGTCTTCCGTGCCGATGTTGCGACCGCGAATTTCAATGGCCAGCTTTCCGCTGTCAATGATTCCATGGGTAACAGTGAGAGAAGCATCCGAGGGTTCAGAGGGCATAGCTAGCTCTGAAGGCGGGGGAGAGAAGTCGGGCACCGGCGACAGCGTCACGGGAGCTCGCATCGCCGGCTGCGATGTCCACCACAACCAACTTAGCGCGCCGCCGATCACAGCAGAGACCATCAAGCCGACAACAAAAAATCTCTTGCGCATTTCAGCTTTTGTTTTACCAAACTCTCAGCGGTCCGTCCAGGAGATTTGGCGCTACCCGCGCCTTATGGGGTAAAATACCCTTCACGCTATGAAAAAGCCTCTGATAGTGCTGACGATACTCACGGTTTGGTGTGCTGAATCTGTAGTAGCCCAGCCGCGCGTCGGGCCGCTCTGTGGGTATACCCCGCCGCGCAGCGAGTTTCGCGACTTAAAACTCTCTGCGAACTATCGCTACTATAACGACCAGTTCACAGACAATCGTGACAATGTGAACTCCGGGAGCCTGCGCGCATCGTTCTCGCGGTTGCTCGACGCGCCTACGTTTGGGATCTCCCAGCAAGCTAACGTGAAGCTCGATTTAACGAGAGATACATTCAGCTACCAAGCCGATGGCGCGATGAATCTCCGAGCGTACGTAGCACAGACAAACTTCTTCGGGTTTGTCGGCGCAGAGGCCCAAGGGGCGACGATGTTCGTCAGTCCTGGGCTGCGAGTCTCTGCGGGCTTGGGATATGGGCGCTTTAAAGACGTCACGGCCCTGTCGAAAGCCCTCAAAATTCAAGAGCGTCTCTTAGGGCTGAAGGCGATCTCTGCGCCCTTGCCCGCAACAGTGATCTTTGAGCTAGCTGATACTATTGGGCGGCGTGTCGAGTTTGCTGACTTGGCGAGCCTCGTGCAGGAATTAGAAGAGATCATCGAAGCGACGGGATTTGTTCCCCAAGGGCAGCTTGGAGCTGTCGCGCTATTGCGCATCGAAGAGATCGTGAACGAGACGGCCGACGAGAAGCTCTGCGGCTGGGAGCTGCGCGTGGGCTTGGGGTACGAACTGCTCGATTCTCAAGGAGGACCCCGCGATTGGCTGACGCTCGCATCGTTTGAGTACGCGCTTGCGCCAGCGCCGCGCTCGCAGTTCAAGAGCAGCTTGCGCTTTAGCTCCTCGCTCAGTCTCTTAGAAGAATACGTGCTCATCGCGCAAGCGAATTACGCATTTCGCATCAGCGAAACGATAGACGCTCAGGCGTCGTATAACTTTGTGCGCACGCAGCTCAAAGCCCGAACTCCCTTGGACATCCAAAGCCTTGATCTGCGCTTGACGTTCCAAGTGCAGGCGAATCTCAATCTCGCGGTGCAATTAGAATTTACACTTGCCAGCGACTTTGAAGAGTGGACCCAGGGGTTGACGATCACAGCAAACTATGATCTTTTTTAAAAAAATCTCTGTGTGCGCGCTCGTGATGCTGCTGGCTCTGTGGTCTGTCACGGGAGAAGTGCGTGCGGAGCGCCCGGTGCAGCCGACAGACTATATTTTTCTTGAATTTCTCTTCGGGGTGCAGGGGGCGATTCTGGGAGGCGGGCTGGGTTTTTATGCGACATACTGGACGCTCTCGGCGATGCAGCCGTGCCCGCCGGCGCAGCCGGAGCGTCGCGCTTGCGAGCTGGGCACGACATTGATCTCTTTAATCGTCGGGCCGAACTTGGGGATTCCCCCAGGGGCGACGTTTTTAGGCGTCGCTCTTGCGGGGACAATCGTCGGGGTGCAGGGCAATGTGCTGCTCGCCTTTGCGGGGAGCATCCTAGGGACTCTAGTTGGCGCAGCAGTTGCGGGCAATTGGGTGATCGAGCCAACAGACTTCTCGCTCGTGGTCAACCCCGTGACGATGGCCGCGCTCGGCGCGACTATTGGCTACAACATTGGCGCGACCGTTACAGAGAGCGAAGAGTCTACACCGGCGTATAGATTCACCCTCTTTGAGCGACGCTTCTAAAACCTTGGGCTCACCTGAGGAGACTTGTCATTACAGCTTTTCTGTGATAATCTTTCGGTGTCATCTTTGCTCAGGGTGAACCCTCTGCGAAGAGGGGGTGCAAAGCCGCGGGTCTCCCCGAGACGACCGGGCTGCCAAAGATGCGAAAGACAACCTGTGCCGCCTGCGCAGTCCGCTGCCCCTTCGGCTCTCTCTCACTT
>Ga0105160_1000190_pt1 | contig 31094 bp, 25 predicted proteins | sample GXS110809BmetaG_FD_89591 | JGI IMG/M metagenome (GOLD analysis project Ga0105160, IMG submission 89591) | Hot spring microbial communities from Gongxiaoshe hot spring, China to study Microbial Dark Matter (Phase II) - GXS 110809B | ecosystem: Environmental > Aquatic > Thermal springs > Hot...
TAGCTGGGGTGGCACTGGTTGGATTCATGCGGCGGGTTGAGGGGAACATCTGGGCAGCGTTCCTAGCCACTCAAGCGTGGGTCGCTGCAAGCCAACAGATCTTTCTGTTAAAAGCCCCGTTGGTGCCGGCTCTGGTCGCAACGGCAGCGTATACCTGGGGTGCGAAATCCCTATCTACTGGGCTCCAGCCCTCGTGGAGCTTCACAGTAGTGAGTTGGAAGTTCTAGCTGTGAATGTAACGCCCATTACTTTTCTGGTCAGCTTGGGTTTGCTAGAATATTTTTGTCACAAAACGATAGCCGAAGGAGGATCTTATGGCGCGTCTTGGGAAGATATCTCTTTTATTCGTTCTTGGTGTGCTCGCTGTTGGGCTGGGGAGCACAGCGCTGGAGGGCCGGACGCTGACGGTCTCTCAGATGGTCTTTTTGGACGATCTGCCCTATGCTGTTTCGTATCGCATAGAGATCGCGCCGGGGTACAGCTCTGGCGGAGCGACGATCTATAAGTTTGCGGGCTCGGCGTATCTTGCTGGCGATCTAGGCACGCTCACAGAGATGGGCTATGAGCTGGGGCGTGCTGCGGGACGGTTCGTCTTTGGCGGGCTTGTCCCCGCGAGTGTGCTCATCGAGATCGCGGCTTTAGCGTTCGTGAATGGCCGCGTGATAGCCGAGGGTCGATATGGTCTAGGCAGCTTTGGCACCGCGGTGCAGCATCTGATGCTCGATCCAGCAAAGAACATGGTAGATGGGCATACGTTCGTCAAAGCTATCGCCCCGGCGATCAATATGATCGGGGATATCACGGCCCCTATCTCGATCACCGCGACTTATGAGAAAGACAAGATTACAGGGCTGGTGCAGTACGGGGCACAGCTCACAGCAGAGCTGAAGCTCAAGCACAAGCAGCACGACCCGCGTGACCCAGAGCTTGAGGGCTCTGTCTATGTTCGTAATCTGACGCTGGCCGTGCTCAGCCCGACGGCATGGACGTTCTCTGGGGAGATCGTCGCAGCGCTGCACGTAGATCCATAACCAGACTTCGTCTGGACTGTTCATCGTGCCGCTGTGCGGCACGATATGAGTCCCTCGCTCTGCTCTGTAAGCACTCCTCTCACGTGATGACCCACGGGAGAGGGGCCGGGGGAGGGCCTTAGTTAGATTCCCATTCTCTTGGCGATGATCTCGTACATCACTTCGGTGGTACCGGCGCCGATCTTCCAGAGACGAATGTCCCTATAAAATCGCGCGATGTCGTATTCCTCGACGTAGCCGTAGCCGCCGTGGATCTGTAAGCACTCGTCGGCGACCTCGCAAGCGACATCAGCGCAGAACGCTTTGCACATCGAGACGACCATCGTAGGGTCTTCGCCGGCTTCAAAGAGCCGCGCCGCGTGATAGAGCAATTGTCTAGCAGCCTCGAGCTTCGTCTGGAGCTTGGCAAACTTGTGCCGCGTGATCTGGAATTCTGAGAGTCTCTTGCCGAAGAGCTCGCGTTCTTGGGCATAGCGAATCGTGTCTTCGAGGGCCTGCTGGGCGGACGCGGTGAACGCCACGCACGCGACGAAGCGTTCCAGCTGGAGCCCCTCCATGGCGTAATAGAAGCCCCTGTTCTCCTCACCCAGCAGATGGTCTGCGGGAACGGCACAGCCGTCGAAGGCGAGCTGGCCCCAGTCCGAGGCGTGCATGCCGAGCTTTTTCGGGAGCTTCTCGACGGCAAAGCCCGGGGTGTTGCGCTCGACGAGGAAGAGCGAGATCCCGCGGTGGCCCGCGCGTGGATCGGTCTTGGCAGCTACAATGAAGATATCGGCGTTCATGGCGTTGGTGATGAACGTCTTGCTCCCCTTAAGAATATAGTGAGAGCCAGTCTTTTTGGCCGTTGTCTGCATGGCGGCGAGATCCGACCCGCCGCTGGGCTCGGTGAGGGCGATCGCCGCGACCTTTTCGCCGCGGATGAGCTCGGGAAGATACTTCTGTTTCAGGGCCTCGGAGCCGTATTTGTACAGATAGGGCGAGCTCATATCTGTGTGCACCAAGACGCTCATGGTCAGGCCACGGGAGCGGCAGCGTCCCATCTCTTCGCAGAAGACGACGGTGGACCAGATATCAGCTCCAGCGCCGCCGTATTTTTCGTCGAAGCGGATCCCTAAAAATCCGAGTTCGCCCATTCTTCTATAGACGTCTTTGGGGAAGGTGCCGGCGGCCTCCCACTCATCGACGTGAGGGTTGAGTTCTTCGTCGACGAAGCGGCGCACAGCGCGGCGGAAGATGCGGTGCTCTTCGGAAAAGGGGTAGTCCATACTATTCCTCCTCATGGTTAGTTCGATTCTCATTGTACAGTATAGTGGGCACCCTGAGCTAGGTCGCTTGTGTGCTGCAGAAGGTCTTTCACAAGCCGGGGTGCTGAAGCTCCTAGGGGGCGAGGTGCTGCACCTCGCCCCCCTGACACTTATTAGATGTTCTTCACTTCGTTAATGAGCTTGGTGAGCGACTCTTTTGCATCCCCAAAGAGCATGCGGGTCTTCTCGTTGTAGAACAGCTCGTTCTCGATTCCCGCAAACCCCGGGTTCATACTGCGCTTGAGCACGATGATCTGCTTGGCGTGATCAGCGTTGAGAATGGGCATCCCGTAGATGGGACTGCTCTTGTCATAGCGGGCTGCGGGGTTGACGACGTCGTTGGCCCCAACGATCAGCGCCACGTCAGCATTCTGAAATTCGTCATTGATCTGGTCCATGTCGTAGAGCTGATCGTAAGGGACGTTGGCTTCCGCTAACAGAACGTTCATATGCCCTGGCATACGACCCGCCACGGGGTGGATCGCGTACTTGACGGTGACCCCGCGCTTGGCCAGCTCGTCCGCGAGTTGTCTGACGGCGTGCTGGGCTTGCGAGACGGCCATGCCATAGCCGGGAACGATGATGACGAGCTGGGCATACGCCAAGAGAATAGCAGCCTCGTCGGCTTGGATAGGCCGAACTGTCTTAGTTGTGGCTGTTGCCGACGATCCTGCGGTCACCACTGCTCCGAAGGCCCCAAAGAGCACGTTGGTGATCGGGCGGTTCATGGCCCAGCACATAATCTGGGTGAGAATCACGCCGGACGCACCAACGAGCGACCCGGCGATGATAAGGGCGTTGTTCTTGATGACGAACCCGGCCATGGCTGCGGCAACCCCCGACAAGGCATTTAAGAAACAGATCACGACGGGCATGTCCGCTCCGCCGATGGGGATTGTAAAGAGCACCCCGAAGATCAGCGACGCGATCGTCAAGTAGAGAAAGACCCAGGGATGCCCAAAGTTTATGACCAAGAAGACGGCCGCAGCCACGATCGTCAGGAAGAAGATGAGATTGATGAAGTTCTGGTAGGGATAAGTAATAGGACGCTCGTTGACTATCCCTTGGAGCTTGCCTGCGGCGATCATGCTCCCGGAGAACGTCACCGCTCCCACAATCAGCGCCAGCATGATCGTGATCGAGACGTCCACAGTTAATGCCCCAGGATCAGCGGCGTACTTAAAAAACTCTGCGGCGGCGACGAGTGCCGACGCCCCACCACCAAACCCGTTAAAGAGCCCGACCATCTGGGGCATGGCCGTCATCTGCACCGTGCGAGCCATGATCGCCCCCACAGCTGAGCCAATCAAGGCCCCGATGATGATCATCGTGTAGTCTTTGATGCCCGAGACAAAGAGCGTGGCTACAATAGCCAAGAGCATCCCTAGCGAGGACAAGAGATTGCCGGCGCGGGCCCGCTTGGGCGACTGCAACCACATCAGCCCAATGACAAAGCACGCCGACGCCACCATGTACGCAAGCGCAATGAGCACCTCTCGCACAGACATTACTTCTCACCCGGCTTTCGCTTGAACATCTGCAGCATTCGGTCAGTGACTAAGTACCCGCCCACGACGTTGATCATCGCGAGGATGATCGCGATAAACCCCAAGACAGTTTGCAACCAGCCCTCTTGCCGTCCGGTCACGATCAGCGCCCCGATAATAGTAATTCCCGAGATCGCGTTGGAACCGGACATCAACGGCGTGTGCAGCAGGGGCGGGACTTTCGTGATGACGGCAAAGCCCAAGAACATCGCGACCACAAAGATATACAGTGCGGCTAAGAGCGTTTCGGTCATAGAGCCTCCTTATTTTTGTAAGAGAATCGTGCCGTTATGGGTGATGCAGCAGCCCTTGATGATCTCGTCGGTGAAGTCGAGATTGAGCTGCTTTTCTTTAGTGATTAAGAGGCTGAGAAAGCTCGCGATATTGCGCGAGTACATGTGGCTGGCGTGATAGCTCATCGAGCTAGGGAGATTAATCGGCCCGACGATCGTCACGCCGTTGAGAGTGATCTCTTGGCCCGCTTGAGTGAGTTCGCAGTTGCCGCCCTGCTCGGCCGCTAAGTCTATGATGACCGAGCCGGGTTTCATCGTCGCGACCATCTCTTTAGTGATGAGCAGCGGAGCCTTCTTACCCGGCACCAGCGCCGTCGTGATGACGACGTCGGCGTCTTTCACATATTGGGCGATGAGCTCGCGCTCCTTCTGCTTGTGCTCCTCGGAGAGCTCCTTGGCGTAGCCCGATTTGTCAGCAGCTTCTTCGATAATTAAGCCCACGAACTTGGCGCCCAAGCTCTCGACCTCTTGCTTGACCGCCGGACGCACGTCGAACGCCGAGACGACAGCACCCAATCGTCGCGCCGTGGCGATCGCTTGGAGTCCAGCAACCCCCGCGCCGATGACAAAGACCTTGGCTGGGGTGATCGTCCCCGCGGCCGTTGAGAGCATAGGGAGGAACTTAGGCAGATATTGCGTTGCCAAGAGAACGGCTTTATACCCTGCGACCGTGCTCTGCGAGGAGAGCACGTCCATGGGCTGAGCCCGAGTGATTCTGGGGATCATGTCCATGGCGAAGGCCGTGATCCGCTTCTGGGCAAGCTGCTGGACCAGGTCGGGATTGAGCAAGGGCTGCAGGATCCCGATCAAGACGCTCCCCTCGCGCAGGAGTGCGATCTCTTCGGGAGAGGGCTTCTGCACCTTGATCACCATATCTGCCGTGCCGAAGAGCGTCTTGCGGTCGGGGATGATCTGAGCGCCGGCGGCTTGGTACTGGGCATCAGGGTAGGAGGCGTTGACGCCGGCCCCGGCTTCGATCTGGACTTCGAGCCCCGATTTCACCAACTTGGCGACGGTCTCCGGCACGAGCGCGACGCGTCGCTCATACGGTGCGGTCTCTTTGGGAACTGCTATCTTCATACAACCTCCGTTTCTCTGCTTTGAGCTGTCGGGTAGATTTTACCGACTCTTGCCAAGATGACACCACGAGCTCTGTCATCTTGGTTTATGAGCTATGTCACACCCTCACCCCCCGTCCCCTCTGAGGGAGAGGGGAGTTAAGGGGTGAGGGGAAAGATCACAAAGATCAGCACGTCCCAGAGGGCGTGCGAGAGCATCACGGAAAGCAAGCTGCGCTCGCGCTCGTAGAGCCACCCCCAGAAGAGCCCCGCGACTGCTGCAGCGCATATTAACATAATATTGAGCGTCCAGATGTGAACAAGAGCATAGCTCGCCGTCGTCATAAGAAGAGCTCTTTGAGCGCTGAAACGCTCACTGAGCTGGCGCTGCACAAAGCCGCGCCAGAAGATCTCTTCACTCGGCCCCAAGAGAAAAAACAATAACAGCCCGATCCAGAGGGGATCGAGCTGCGCTCTGGTTGCGTAGACGTTGCTGATCTGCTCGGTCGCAAACGGGAAGATCCCAAGGGCGATCTGCTGGCCCATCCAGAAGATCGCGTACAGAAGAAGAGCCGACGCGACGCCGATCGCGATATCGCGCGGACGAACCGAAAAGAGCTGGATTCGCTTGGGCGTCAAGATCAGGGCACTCCCTGCTAAGGTCGCCGCGGCGAGTGAGAGCCTGACCCAGAAATTCCAGATTTCTGTCTGGAACGCGAAGTACCACAGGCCGAACGCTGCCAGCACCAGAACTGCTACGCTGCGGAGGTTTCTGCTCATAGTGGAAAGAACTTGTGCAGCACCAGCCCAAGAATAAGCCAGATGCCAAAGAGCGTGTCGAGCTGAGCGGTGCGGGCGTCGGCGTCGTTGGGGATCTGGTGCTGCATCGTGCGGATCAACCTGAACGCGACGGGGGCCGAGAAGAAGACTACTAGCCCCCACGGGCTTAAAATCTTCAAGGCGATCAGCGCGATGACGGCACCATACGCCAGGAGAATCAGCCCTTGATAGAGATGGAGCGTCTTTCTCTGACCGAGCAGCGTGCCCAACGTCTTAATCCCTACACTGCCGTCGTAGTCGATATCTCTTAAGTTATTGGCGAGCAAGACCAGCGCGACTAAGAGCCCAAACGGCAGCGAGATCAAGATCGCTTCGGGGCTGAGTGAGCTCCTTTGCACGAAGTACGTCCCGCCGACCATCAGTGGGCCCCACATCAAAAACACAGAAAGCTCCCCCAGCGCGATATATTTGTACTTGATCGGGCCAGCGGTGTAGAAGAAGCTCGCGATCGCGCCAACGAGGATGAACCAGAGCAATCCAAGCCCCACGACTGAGACCAGATACAGCCCGACGAGCGCAGCGATCGCGTAGAGTCCCAGACTGACGCTCAGCACCCCCCTAGGGGAGATCAGCCCCTGAACTAACGGGTGCGGCCGATAGAGGGTCGTGGGTGCTCCGGGGCGGTCAACCCCGCTCTTATAATCAAAATAGTCATTAATAAGATTGGTCGCGGCGTGAACAGCTACAGCCCCGACGAGCGTCACGAGAAAGAGCCCGGGATCGAACGCCCCATCGAGGGCTGCCAATGCCCCGCCAACCCCAACGGAGATCGCCGTCATGGTGAACGACCACGGACGTGTCGCGAGGAACCAGATTGTAAGATTCATACCCTCTTCGCTTGCTCCAACACCCTCTTCAAGTCGATCTTGATATCGAAGACTTGCACCTCGATCATGACAAGTTCTTCAGAGCCCGTGTTGACAAAGTCGTGCAGCTCGCCGTTGAGGACCCGTACGACCGAGCCGGGCTTGAGCTGATGTTCGACCCCGTCTAGGCGGACGAGCCCCGTCCCGGAGATCACGTAGAATATTTGGGGATGGGGATGGCGATGGGCGGGCGACGTCCCACCTGGAGCCATCTTCACCAGCATCATCTGCGCGTGGGAGTTGGAATCAGCTCGCGTCCACATGGGCTTCTGCCAGATCGTTGGCGAGATGCCTTGCTCCCACGGTGCATCGGCCAACTGCAAGACCTGTGCGTACTCTGCCATAAGACCCTCCTTCAGAGCCTCATCTCTGAGTCTATACCCTACGGCATAGCAAGCTGAAGGCCATACCGCTCTATGATATAATCTTCGGGGAAGGGCTGTCAATGATGCGTTACGGCGACTACCAGAAGAGGCGACCTATGGCCGTTCCCAAGCGGCGCACGCCACAGCGGGGGGGAATCGCTCCGCATCGCTGGGGGATCATCGTGGGAATTTCTGTTCTCGCGGTGGGGCTGGGAGGTTGGGCTGTCTACAGTATTTACTTTGCCAAGCCGGGGATCGCTATCCCTATCCAGCAGCCAAGTAACTACGAGCTGCGCCTGGGCGAGACCGTCAGCTACCATTCTGTTCCGCCGACGTCAGGGCCACGGGCGGGCGCGGCGACTGACTGGGGGATTCACGACCGCCCCATCCCAAACGAGATCCAAGTCCAGATGCTCTGGCGTGGGGGAGTCTTGGTGCAGTACCGTCCCGTGGAAAGCCCAGCGCTCGACGACCCCGTTGCTGAGGGCTTAAAGAGATTGATCGGGCGTCTGCGTACTGAGCATTTTGAAAGATACTGCAAAGTGATCGTTGCGCCCTATCCGTCGTTGCCCAAGAAGATCGCGCTGACGGCCTGGGGGCGTTTAGACACATTCGATGCTGAAGAGATCACCCCGGATATCGAGCGCAGAATCGTGCGATTTTTAGATAAGCTTATTGACGCCTATAACCCAGGACGTGCGGGGTGTCCCTAGGACCAGTTGACAGTTCCAAGTTCAAAGTTGAGGGAAGAGATGCTGCGTGAACTTGTCCGCCAGAAGATCTCCGAAGCGCTTGGGAAGCTCTATGGGCTTGCTGGAGAGATCGAGGTCTCCGTGCCGGAGAGGCCCGATTTTGGCGATCTCTCCAGCACGGTGGCGTTCTCGTTGAAAGAGAAGCTCAAGAGGGCTCCACGGCAGATCGCTGAGGAGATCGTCGCTCAGCTCGACAAGACGCCCTTTGAAAGGGTGGAGGTGGTCGGGCCGGGGTTTATCAACTTCTTTCTCAAGCCGGAGACGATCCACCAAGCTTTGCAGAACATCTTGGCTCAGGGATACGACTATGGGAAGCTCAGCGTTGGGCAGGGCAAGCGCGCCCAGGTCGAGTTCGTCAGCGCCAACCCCACCGGGCCCCTCACGATCGGGCATTGTCGTCAAGCTGTCCTGGGCGACGTCATCGCGCGATTATTGGAGAATGCCGGCTACGATCTAACCCGTGAGTATTACTACAACGACGCCGGACGGCAGATGAGGCTCTTGGGGGAGTCCGTCAGAGCCCGCTACTTGGAGCTCTTGGGGAAGCTTGTGCCGTTTCCTGAAGAGGGGTATCGCGGCGAGTATATTTATGAGATAGCGCGGAAGATCCAAGAACAGCATGGTGAGAGCTGGGCGCAAGCAAGCGTCGAGCAGTTTACGAAATTTGCCGAAGCTGAGCTCTTTGCGGAGATCAAGCGCACGCTCAGTCGGCTCTTCCGCAGATCTCCTGAGCGCGTCTTCGACGTCTACTACAATGAAAGTTGGCTCCAGGCCATGCCTGGACTGTACGGCGTGCCGCCGGGCGGCACGACTGTGCAGATGGTTCTCGACTGGCTGCGCAAACTCGATCTCGCTTACGAAAAAGACGGAGCAGTCTGGTTGAAGGCGACGGCGCTCGGACGCCCACAAGACAGGGTATTAGTAAGAAGTCATACCGGCGAGCCGACGTACAGACTCCCGGATATAGCGTATCACTGTAATAAGCTCCTGCGCGGGTTTGACCTTATCATCGACATCTTCGGCGCAGACCATCAAGAGACATATCAAGACGTCTTAGCTGCCGTGCGGGCGCTGTGGCAGGGCGGCAAGCTCCCGCAGGAGTGCCATCCCGACAAGATCCGCGTGCTCATCCACCAATGGGTGAATTTACTGCGTGGCGGCCAGCCAGTGAAGATGTCCAAGCGTGCCGCGACGTTCGTCACAATAGATGAGCTCATCGATGAGATCAAAGCGACCGTTGAGCTCGACCCAGCGCTCGACACGGAGCAGACGCGTGAAGAGTTTGCGGTCAACGTCGTGCGGTACTTTCTGCTCCTGCGCAGTGCCGACTCCCACGTCAACTTTGACTTAGACTTAGCCAAGCAGCAGTCCAAGGACAACCCTGTCTACTACGTGATGTACGCCTATACGAGGATCAAGAGCATAATACATAACTTCGGGTCACTTACTGGAAACTATCCTGAAACGTTTATTCAAGAATATTCTGGATCACTTATTTGGTTGCGTGAACCTAGGGAATTAGCTCTAATCAAGAAGCTCGACGAGTTTCCCCAGGTCGTGCGGGACGCGACCAAGCATCTTGCCCCGCACTTCCTCGCGGTCTACGTCCACGAGCTTGCTGGGATGTTCCATGACTTTTATGAGAAGCACCGTGTGCTCGATGAGAGAACCCCGGGACTCATGCGGGCGCGGCTGGCACTCTGCCGGGCTGTGCAGATCGTCCTAGAACGAGCGTTCGAGCTGTTAGGGTTGCAAGCCCCGGAGCGAATGTGAATGCTATGAGCTGGTTCCAGCGCCTCAAGGACGGGCTGAAGAAGACAAAAGAGCAGTTAGTCGGGCAGCTCGCTCAGGTCTTGCAACCGGGACGGCGCCTCGATGACGCCCTGCTTGCCGAGCTTGAAGAGATTCTCATCACAGCTGATGTGGGCGTGGACGCGACGGCAGAGATTGTGCAGACGCTCAAAGCCCGCGCGGCCGCGCGCGGCGTGCAAGACGCTTCAGCAGTCATGGAGCTTCTCAAAGAGATCCTCAAAGAGCGTCTGCGTCCTGCGGAAGGCGCGCTCAATTTGCGAACCGACGGCCAGCCCACGGTCTTCTTGATTTTAGGGGTGAACGGCTCCGGCAAGACCACGACGATCGCCAAGCTCGCCCAGCACCTCAAAGACGACTTCGGCAAGCGAAAGATCATCTTCGCAGCAGGGGACACATTCCGAGCAGCCGCGATTGAGCAATTGGGGATTTGGGCAGAGCGCGTGGGAGCACAATTAGTGAAGCATCACCCCAACGCCGACCCGTCGGCTGTCGCGTTTGATGCGGTCGAGCGCGCTCTCAAAGAACAAGCCGATGCCCTCTTCATCGACACAGCGGGGCGGCTGCATACTAAGCACAATCTGATGGAAGAACTCAAGAAGATAAATAGAGTTGTGGAGAAGCGTCTGGGACGAGCTATTGATGAACGTCTGTTAGTCTTAGACGGCACGACAGGACAGAACGCGATCGCTCAAGCGAAGCTCTTTCACGAGGCGATCTCCGTGACGGGGATCGTTGTCACGAAATTAGACGGCACGGCCAAGGGTGGCTCGATCATTCAGATCGCGAGCGCCTTAAAACTCCCGATCAAGCTGATTGGGGTGGGCGAGCGCGCTGACGACTTGAGAGAATTCAAAGCCGACGAGTTCGTTGAGGCGTTACTGTAAGCATTGGCGGGCTTGGTCGTGTGATGTATAATGCAATGTATGATTCGCAAGCAGGTCTATGTGAGCCCTGAGCAAGAGAAGTTCTTGAAGCAGCTCTCCAAGAAATTTGGGCAGAGTGAAGCTGCGCTGATCCGGCAGGCTATTGACCAAGCGCTGGCAGCCGATGCGACACCCGCAGCGAGGGATGTGAGTGCGTGGGAGCGCGAGAAGGCCTTTATTCGCAGTCTGATGGCCCAGAAGCCCCTGCATCGCCGCCGCCGCTGGACGCGAGCAGAGCTGTACGAGGAAGAACGCTGAGATGGCAACGAAGCCGTCTTTTCTGATAGATACGAATGTGCTGGCGTATGCGTATGATCGGTCGGAGCCAGCTAAGCAAGCCCAAGCCCTAGCCCTGCTTGACCAGCTCATTAGTGTAAGCGCGCTCAGCACCCAAGTCCTGGGTGAGCTTTTTGTTGTGCTGACAAGCAAGCTTCCCAAGCCGTTCTCCCCCAAGATAGCCCGAGAGCGCATAGAGAGCTATCTTCGCGCTTGGCCGGTCCTGCCGGTGACCCCCATGATCGTTCACGAAGCGATACGCGGGGTAGCAGAGCACAAGTTCAACTATTGGGACGCGCAGATCTGGGCTACAGCGCGGCTCAACCAAATCCCCATCGTGCTCAGCGAAGATTTCTCGCATGGGCATTTTGTGGACGGGGTGCGCTTTATCAACCCCTTTGCTCCAGGAGTCGAGCTTCCCTTATGAAAGTCCTTACCGGTACGCAGATGGCCGAACTCGATCGCCAGGCGATTGAAGGACTGGGCATCCCCAGCTTAGTGCTGATGGAGAACGCCGGACGCGCCGTCGTCGAAGAGCTCTGCGCGCGCTTCCCTGATCTGTCGCGAAAAAAGATCGTCATAGTGATCGGCAAGGGCAACAACGGCGGCGATAGCTTGGTCGTCGCCCGACGGTTGCTCGATCTGGGCGCTTCTGTCAGAGTGCACGCCCTGTGCAGCCCCAAGGAATTCTCTGCGGAGACACGCCAGCAAGCTGACATACTGGGTAAACTGGGCTTCACAATCCAGCACTGTACTAAGCCCAAGGATGTGCGTGAGCTCGCTCATGCTCTTGCCAATGCGGAGATCATCATAGACGGGCTCTTTGGCACGGGGTTTCGCGGCGCGGCGCGCGAGCTCGCCGCCGAAGCAATTGAACTGATAAACTTAAGCCCAGCGTTCGTCTGCGCCATAGATATCCCTTCGGGGGTCGAGGCCGACACCGGGCACGTGCTCGGCCCAGCAATCTATGCTGATCTCACCGTGACGTTTGAGCTGCCCAAGCTGGGACTCTTGCTCTACCCTGGGCGCCAGTACGTCGGCGAGCTGGTCGTCAAGCCCATCGGGTATCCCCGCACACTGATAAACCAGTATGCCAGCACAATGACACTAGTAGACGCCGAGTGGGTACGGGAACGTCTCCCCAAGCGCGAACCATACAGTCACAAGGGGGACTACGGCAAAGTTTTGGTAGTAGCGGGCTCGCGCGGGTATACGGGCGCCGCGGCGCTCTGCGCGGAAGCGGCGCTACGGGCTGGGGCGGGCTTGGTCTATCTCGCTGTCCCTGAGAGTCTGCTGCCCGCGATGGAGGCCAAGCTCACCGAAGTCATTAAACTTGGCCTGCCCGAGGTCGACGGGGCGCTCGCCCTCAAAGCCCTCCAGAGGATCGGAGAGCTTTCTGAAGATAAAGACGTGCTTGTTGTGGGGCCGGGGCTGGGCCGACACCCGCAGACTGTCAAGACAGTACACCAGCTTGTCGTCAAAGCTGACAAGCCGTTAGTGCTCGATGCCGATGGGCTGAACGCCCTGGGCAGGGAAGCCGAAAAGCTCCTCTTGCAGCGCACGGCGCCGACGGTGCTCACGCCCCATCCAGGGGAGCTCTCGCGCTTGATCGCCAGGAGCGTTGACGAGATCGAGTCGGATCGCGTGGGCGTCGCCCGCGAGACAGCAAGACAGTTTCACAGCGTGCTGGTGCTCAAGGGCGTCCCCACCGTCACGGCGACCCCTGACGGGGAAGTTTTTATCAATTCGACGGGGAATTCCGGCCTCGCCAGCGGGGGCTCCGGCGACGTGCTGACGGGCTGTCTTGGAGGCTTACTGGCACAGGGGCTTGACAGCGTAACAGCGAGCGTCTGTGCCGTGTATCTGCACGGGCGAGCAGCCGATCTGGTAAAGCCCACCCTGGGCGAGCGCGGCATGATCGCCTCGGATGTGCTGCGCGCGTTGCCTACAGTATTGCGGGAGTTCGAGTGAGTGCTATGCTCGTTGACAGTCACGCCCATCTTGACAGCTCGCAGTTTGACGCCGACCGCGAGCACGTCGTGCGGCGCGCTCTGGAACAAGACGTCACAATTATCTCTATCGCGACGGACATCGCGTCCAGTTGGAAAACTTTGGAGATCGCGCGCAAGTACGAGCTGCGCTGCGCCGTTGGGATTCATCCCCACCAAGCCGAGCAGTTCTCCGAAGAAGCTCTCAAACAGCTGCGCAAACTCTGCGCCGAGCCCGAAGTCGTGGCCGTCGGCGAGATCGGCTTGGATTATTTCAAAGAGTACGCGCCGCGCGCAAGCCAACAGCGCGCATTTCGGGCACAACTAGAGTTAGCTCGAGAGCTGAACAAGCCCGTCGTGATCCATCTGCGCGATGCTGCTAATGATCTCTTACAGATTCTGGCTGAGCACGCTGGCGTGCGCGGCGTTGTGCACAGCTTCACGGGGGAGTGGGCGCTCGCGCAGAAGCTGCTTGAGCTGGGGTTCTATCTCTCGGTGAACGGGATCGTGACGTTTCAGAAATCTCAAGCACTGCGCGACGCCGTGGCGCAGATCCCACTAGAAAAGCTCTTGGTCGAGACGGACTGCCCGTACTTAGCGCCGGTGCCCATGCGCGGCAAGCGCAACGAGCCGAGTTTTGTGCGCTACGTCGCGCAAGCTGTGGCGCACATCAAGAAGATCTCACTTGACGCAGTTGCTCAAGCGACAGCTCGAAACGCGCGAGCGCTCTTTGGCTTTTGACGGGGCGCATAACTGCGCTATATACTCGATGGTGGTGAGAATGTGAATCACGGAGCTCACGGAATAAGCCACGGAAAGCACGGGCTAGTCTTTTTCAGAGTGTTCTGTGCGATTTTTCCGTGCCTTCCGTGATTCAAACGTTTATGTTGTTGGGCTGTCACTTATCTATCTCCGGCGGGCTTGAGCAAACTGTCGCCCGCGCTGAAGCTTTACAAATCAACGCGCTCCAGATCTTCTCGCATAACGCGCGCAGCTGGAAGATGGACGCGCTCAAGCCCGACGACGCGAAGAAATTCATCGAACAGCGCCAGCGTGCTCACGTCGAGTACGCCGTCATCCATACTATTTATCTCATAAATCTAGCGTCGCCCGACCCCAAAAATTTCAAGCTCTCTGTCCAGGCTCTCAAGGACGAGGTCCAACGCGCGGGAGAGTTAAAAATCCCTCACGTGAACACTCATATTGGGGCGCACCTTGGGCAGGGCGTTGAGAAGGGCCTGGAGCGCATCGTCGAGGCCATAGACACAGTGCTTGCAAGCCCACAGGCCAAGAGCGCTCCCGACGTCAAGATTCTGCTAGAGAACTCCGCGGGCGAGGGGACGGAGCTGGGCGCGACGTTCGCCGAGCTAGGCTTTATCTTGAAGAATATAAAGGACAAGAAGCGAGTCGGCGTCTGCATCGACACGTGTCACGCCTTCGCTGCCGGCTACGATCTGACGACGCCCCAAGGGCTGGAGAAGGCGCTCAAAGAACTCGATCGCGAGGTCGGGCTGGAGCATGTCGATTTGATTCATCTCAACGACTCAAAATTCCCCTTGGGCTCGCGCCGGGATCGCCATGAGCACATCGGGCAGGGGCAGATCGGGCTTGAAGGCTTTCGCTTGATCGTCAATCATCCGGCATTGCGTGACAAGCCCTTTATCCTAGAGACCCCGAAGGACGACGAGCAGTCCGATCCCAAGAACTTGGCAGCGATACGCTCTTTGCGCTATGATAACTAATATGAAATTCTTTCTCGACACCGCCAACGTCAAGGAGATTGCCCAAGCTCAGGAGATGGGCGTCTTGGATGGCGTCACCACGAACCCAACTCTGCTAGCGAAGGAAGGGCGCGACCCTGTCCAAGTTATTAAGGAGATCTGCAAGATCGTGGACGGCCCTGTCAACGCTGAAGTCATCAGCACCGACTGCGAGGGGATGGTGAAAGAAGCACGGCGCTGGGCCGAGCTCGATGAGAAGATCGTCGTGAAGATCCCTATGACCCGCGAGGGGATGAAGGCCGTCACAATCCTCTCAGAAGAAGATATCCCGACAAACGTGACGCTGGTCTTCTCCCCCAGCCAAGCGCTCATCGCCGCCAAGGCCGGTGCAGACTACGTCAGCCCCTTTGTGGGGCGGCTCGACGACCGCAGCGAAAACGGCATGGATCTCGTCTCTAAGATCATTCAAATCTTTGACAATTACGGCTTTGACACAGAAGTCATTGTGGCGAGTATTCGCCACCCGATGCACGTCGTAGAAGCAGCGTTGCTGGGAGCAGATATTGCGACGATGCCCTATGCGGTCTTTGAGAAGCTCTTCGAGCACCCGCTGACGGACGTGGGGTTGGCGCAATTTCTGAAAGATTGGGAGAAACTGCAGCGATGACCGCGCTCAGTATAGACCGGGAGCGCCAGCGCTATGCGAATGCTCTAGAGCGCCTCGTAGCTGCCCTGCCGCACGCATTTGCCCAGATACCAGAGGTCGAGCGCGTCTGGCTCTTCGGCTCGTATGTGCGCGGGCGACGCGATCTGTGCACCGATCTCGACTTGATCGTCATCGTGCGCTCGGAGCAGAGTATCGTGACGCGCGCAGCACGGCTGTATGAGCGCTTAGCAGCCCTGCTCGAGTTTGGGGTTGATGTGGACATGATCGTCTACACGCCAGAAGAATTTGCCCAGATGCGGGAGCGCGGGTTTGTCAAGCATGCCCTCGCGCACGGGCGGATCATCTATGAGAGAGCCCCGTGAAGAGGGACGCCGTGAAGGAGCGACTTCCATGAGTACTCAGACGGTTCGATTCTTAGAGACGCGCAATGCCTTCGGCGAGGCTCTCCTAGAATTAGCCGCCAAAGATAGAGATATCGTCGCGCTGACGGCAGATCTTCCCGGCTCGACGCGCCTGAGTTGGTTTAAAGAGAAGTTCCCAGAGAGGTTCTTTGACTTTGGGGTGGCCGAAGCGAATATGATGAGCGCCGCGGCGGGCCTGGCGCTGTCGGGCAAGAAGCCCTTCGTCAGCACGTTTGCGATCTTCGTCGAAAAAGCATTTGAACAGATTCGTCAGACTATTGCGTACAATAATCTGCCCGTCAAGATCATCGCGACGCACGGGGGCATTACTGTTGGTGAAGACGGCGCGTCGCACCAGACCGTCGAAGATATCGCGGTCATGAGGGCCTTGCCCAATATGACCGTGATCGTCCCCGCAGATTACTACGAGACGAAAAAAGCGATCTATGCCGTGTATGAGCATCCTGGGCCGGTCTATGTGCGCTTGGCACGAGCAGCGTTCCCCGTGGTCTTTGACGAGTCTCTCGCTTTCGAGATTGGGAGAGCGCATGTCGTGCGCCTCGGCACCGACGTCACGATCTTCGCCTGCGGGCTGATGCTCTTCTATAGCCTGCAAGCTGCTGAGCTCTTAGAGCGCGAAAAGATTTCTGCGCAAGTGGTCAACGTCTCGACGATCAAGCCGGTAGATCAGAAAGTCATTGACTATGCGAAGGTGACCGGCTGCGCCGTCAGCGTCGAAGAGCACTCGGTCATTGGGGGGTTGGGCGGGGCGCTTGCAGAAGTACTCTGTGAGCATGCCATCCCGTTGGTGCGCGTCGGCATCCAAGATAGATTTGGGCAGTCGGGCAAACCCGAGCAGCTCCTAGCGCACTATGGGCTGACGGCAGAGAGGATCGCTGAGGCTGCGCGTCGCAGCCTCGCGCTCGCACGGTAATCGCCATCACAGAGCTGCTCGACTATAATGCACATAACCGTCCCAAGCGTACCGAGATCATAGTACGCAGGGGACGGATGTCCTTGGGAACAGACAAGGAGATAGAGTAGACTGCTAGCCAAAGCGTATGGAACGACGGCGTGCGCACGACATACGGACACAGCCACGGCTCCCGCTTGACAGGGAGGCCCAGCATATGGTAAGATATGGCCAAGTTTTACAAGGGAGGACAGAGACGTGGAGCAGAGCCAAGCTCACACGAGCTTGGACGGGAACAGGGGCGATCTTCCGGGGCCCTTCTACGATGATGGATACGCAATTTGACAGAGGGGAGAGTGGCTGTTACAATAATACTGAAAACCCACGCCTTAGGAGTGCGTCTGATGTTTACACGACGGAGCAAGCCAGAGGCGAATGCTTTTCTCGATCGGGAGGTGGTCGCCACAACGGGAGAACGGATCGTTTCTCGGCATGCGTTCGCAACCGTGCGAGCGTCTCTTAAGCATGTTGGCTCTAGTTTAGACCCTAACCAGAAGGAGGTATAGAAGTGAAGAAGAGCAGAGTACAGGTGGCGAGCCTGGTCGCCGTGATCGCCTTTATTGTGGGCATCACCGCCATGGCTCCAGCAGCGCTGGCCAGTAAGGGCCAGGTTCTTCTGACGGACATCAACGGAACGCCCAAGCAGTATTGGCGCGTGGGCGAGACCTTGTTCATCACCGTGATCGACCCCGATGAGAACCGCGACTCCGACGAGGTCGAGTTCTTGCAGGGGAGCCTCAAGACCCAATTGGGGGACGACGTCCCCGTCATCCAGGTGTGCGCTGGACCCTGTCCGGACTATCCCGGCATGCGGAGCGGGGACTTCGTCAGCAGCTTGGACGGCTTGGTCCTCCAGGAGACCGGTGTCAACACCGGCGTCTTCCGCAGCCAGACTGGGATTCTGATCACCAAGGCGTTGATCGGCCAGCCGGTCAACACGGGCGATCTCCAGCTGCAAGTCTTCGATACCGACACGATCTTTGTACGCTATCAAGACCCGACCAATCCCAACGACATCAGCATCTATCTTGGCAAGATTTATACCGGCACTGCGCCGGGCACTCGCGCTCGTGCTATCATCTCGATTACTGATGCTGGTGGGAATCCGGTCAGCGTGACGGACATCGGCCGCACGATCTTCGTCACCGTTACTGACGCGGACGAGAACACCAGCCCCACCACCATCGAGACGGTCAAGGCCACGCTCGTCAACGCGCGCACCAAGCAGGCGTTGGAGCTGACACTTGTGGAGACCGGCCCCGATACGGGCGTCTTCCGCAATGTTGACGGTATCATCCTTGTAGATGAGAAGAATAAGGGCCGGACACTGGGTGCCACCGAGTTTGAAGCGCGCGATAAGGACACGATCTTGGCGTTCTATCGCGCCCCGGCGGAGTTCGTCCCCGTGGAGCTCCTGCCTCCGGAGGCCACCCGAACCGATAGGGCTGAGAACGCACTTATTCGCTGTGAGCGCGTCGTCCCGGTACGGCTCGCCCCAGGTGCCGAGGGCACTATCAAGACGACGTGCACGGCCAAGCAAGCCCTCAAAGCGCTGATCGTCAGCGAGACGGTCGAGCCGGCCTTCACCGTCGTCTCCGGTGACGTGCGCGGGGCGGGGCTGAATCTCCCCGCAGGCGGCAAGGTCGAGCTCACCTATAGAATACGCGCGGGCGCTGCTCCAGGAACGTTTACGATCTCCGGCACGGCGACCCCGGCAACTGAGGCCGGCCCGCAGCCGGGCGTGACCCTCAGCTCGAACATCGAGGTCGCAGCGGCGAGCGCCTCCAGCGCCTTTGCTGAGCTGAAAGTCACTACGGTAGAGTCGAGCTTGGTCACCGTCGCCCGCGACGTGCCCGACACCGCTGTAGCCGATAGAGAGTTCACCGTCAAGGTGAAAGTGACGGCCAAGCAGGCCCTGCGCGCGCTGCTTATTAACGACACTGTGCCCGCAGGGTGCTCACTTGCCGGCGGCACCGTCTCCCGTGCGGGCACGATCACCCCGCTCAATCCGGGGCAGTCCTTCGAGCATCAATATAAGCTTGTCTGCGCTCAGGGCTCGTACACGATCTCGGGCGTCGTCACCCCAGTGACCGCCGCGGGAGCTCAGGCGCCGGTGCCCGTCAGCTCGACGTTTGCCGTGGGCGCGGTCGCTCCGATTGTGGGCGCCTTGGGCGATATCAACGATCCCTATGACTTTGCCGTCGCCCAAGTGAAGGTCGCGCACCGCAACCCGGCGCGCATCGCGTTTGTCGACGCGACCGGGCGCGAGGTGACGGAGCTGAAGATCGGGCAGGACGTCTTCATCCAGGTCGAGGACCGCGACCAGAACGCCGACTCCGACCGGGTCGAGCGCGTCGTGGTCATGCTCTTTAGTGCCACCGGAGGCCGGGAGCTTGAGGTCCTCGTCGAGACGGGCGTCAACACGGGTGTCTTCCGCAACCCCGGCCCGCTCAAGCTCGTCCCCAAGGCCGTAGCCTCCTGCCCCATGCCCGATGACCTGACGGTCTTCCGCATGGGCCCCGAGATCGTCTTCACCCCCATCGAGGATGGGGAGAACGACGGCCAGCTCGCAGTCGCCCGCGATGAGGTCATCTACGCGATCTACTACGACGATGAGGTCGCTCGCATCGAGAGCATCGATGAGATCAAGCGCGCTCTCGACGCCTATGACGTCATCGCGATCACCGCGACGGTTAAGTCCTATGCCTTCGATCAGTTTGATAAGAAAGTCAAGTTTGTCGACGATGCCGGCCGGCCTATCAGCGAGTACAAAGTCGGCATGGACGTCTTCGTCCAGCTCGATGATAGCTCGCTCAACTACTCCGCCGATCTTGTCGAGCAGGTCCCGGTGATCGTCCTCGATCGCCATACTGGCGACAAGGAGTGCGTCACCCTGCAGGAGACCGGCCCCAATACGGGGATCTTCCGCAATCAGCAGGGGTTGCCGCTGCGCCGCGGCCTGCCCAGCGATATCCGACTGGGCGACGGCATCCTGCAGATGCAGGATCGCGATAATATAGAAGCGCACTTCCAGGCCGCTGATAACCCACAAGACTACGCGGCAACTTCGATCGGGATCATCCCGCTCTTTGAGGCGCCGGTCGCTCCGGCCAAGCCGGCGGTCCGGTTCGAGCCGGCCCAGATCGAGATCGGCAAGAGCTTCGTCATCGAAGTGACCGACCCCAATCGCAGCGGCACGCTGACTGACGCGGTGACGCTGACGCAGCTGCGCGCCGGTCAGGTCGTCAAGACCTGGAAGATCACGGTGCGCCAGACCGACGGCGGCGTCTTCCGCAGCGACCCGATCGCCACGGGCGAGCTCGGCAGCGGCGCGACGATCGAGGCCCAAGACGGCGACACCCTGAAAGCCGAGTACGCCGGCGCTGATCCCGCAACGGCGTCGCTCTTCTCGGCCAAGTTCGAGGTGCGCGAGTTCAAGGCCTCGCCGATGCCGGCTACGACCAAAGTCACCTTCCAGGCGGTCGGCTCGGGGATCGAGCGCGTCTCGGTGAGCGTCTACGATCTGTCAGGGAAGCTCGTCTTCTCCGGCAGCAAGGCCGGCGCCTCGGTGGAGTGGAACGTCGCCCAGACAGGCAACGGCGTCTACTTGTTCATCATGACGGCGTCGGGCAAGGGCCAGTCCAAGACGAGCAAGGTCATGAAGCTCGTGATCTTGAGATAGAGCTGACTGGGGCGGGGCGAGCCGCTCCGCCCCACCAGCCCTGAGCAAGGGTGAATACGAATGCATAAGGAGGTACAGCAAACGATGAATCGAACTACGATCCTGGCGTTGGTGCTCGTGCTCTGTGCCGGCCTGCTGGCTGCTGCGCAGGAGCCCACGGGGGCCAACCCGGTCTTCAAGAACGGCGTGGATGCACGCGCGCTCGCGATGGGCGGAGCCTTCGTCGGCGTGGCCGACGGATACTCCAGCTGCTACTGGAACGCCGCGGGCGTCGCCAAGGCTGCTGCCGATCAGTCCATTAAAGTCGGCGGCATGAACACCAATCTCTTTGGAGCAGGGATCAACTACAGCTTTGCCGGAGCGACCTGGACGCTCTTTGGGATCCCGTGGGGATTGAGCGTCTCCTTGGTCTCGATCACGGACATCCCCATGCCCGATGGCACGATGGGGAGCGACACGGAGCTGCTGGGGGCGTTCTGCGGGGCCTTCCCCGTGCCGCTCAACGGCCTGAGCGTCGTTGTCGGGGCCGCGGGCAAGTACTATAGCCAGACGCTCTTAGACGAGACGGCCAATGGCATCGGCTTCGATGCCGGGCTCTTAATCGACGGGCTGATCCCCGGCCTGACGATCGGCGCGGCCGCGTATGACATCGGCGGCACGAAGGTCACCTGGTCGACGGGCTCGATGGGCATCGTCGATCAGCTCTTCCGGGTCGGCTTCGGGTTTGCGCTCTCGCCGGACTTCACGCTCGCAGCGGGTGTTGATCTCTACGCCGGCGGCGAGATGGCGATCCGTGCTGGTGCTGAATTCAAGGGGATTGGCCCCTTGGCGGTGCGCGCTGGCGCGGTGCGCCCGGCGGGCAGGGAGCAGTTTGCGCTCACGGTCGGTGCCGGCTTGATGCTGGGCAACCTGGGCGTGGACTTTGCCTGGCTGCAGAACAACATGATCGTCGGTGAGGGCGCGAGCGACACGATCGTGCTCTCGGCGTCGTTCCGCTTCGGTGGCGAAGAAGAGACGGCGCCTCCGTCGCAGTAAGGGGTACGAGACCATGGTGAAGGCTATGTTCACATCATTATCGGATAAGCAATTCGACACCACAGAGAGAAGGAGGTACGAATTGAAGTTGAGCAAGGCTCCGAACATGCGGACGGTAATTATCGCGCTTATTGCGTTTGTTTTCGTGAGCGGAGTGGCGGCGCTGGGCGCGGAGATCAAGGTCACGGATATTGGGAGCTTATATGACTGCTTGAGCGGAAATCCGCTTGGTACCACGCTGCCTACCACCAGCCCTGACAATGGTCGGACGGCTGGCCCCGGCGACACCTGCGTCGTCTTCGATGGCGTTTATGATCTTACCACTGGTGGTCCAGGTGTCTTGGTCATCAGTGTAGAGAACCTGATCGTGCGCTCGATGAACGGCGCGACAGCCACGATTATTCAAGGTGGCTTCCCCGGTGCCTTAGTAAACATCATCGTGCGCGGGGTGACCTTCGGTGGTCCAGCACCCGACCAGGGCTTAACGGTGACAAATACGCCCGCCCCACTGGGCACGGGTATCGGTCTCTGCGTCACTGATAACGCATCGTTGGTCGGTGGTGGTTCTCCGTGCGCCCCTGCCCCTATTGCTCCGTTTTGGGTGATCAGTCCTGCTGGGGCACAGGTGGCTCAGGAGAACATCACAATCCAGAACAATCGTTTCACGAATAACGACCAAGAAGGTGTGGTCTTCTGGTACTCAGTGGTAACGGCTATCGACACTATTCGGATCTTGGGCAACTATTTCTCTGCTAATAACGGTGATGGGGTGGTCTTCGGGAGCACCGTTGGGGCCATTGGCCGCCGCGGCCAGGACCGCAACGTCGTCATAGATGGGAACACTTTTGATCGCAACTCTCAAGCCAATGTGGCGAACTTCCCCACCGTTGGCGCAAGCGACTGCGATGCCCAATCAGCGGCGATCCACTTCTGCAACACCGGGACGATCGAGCAAGTTGGGATTCTCAATAACACGATCATCCGTTCCGGGCCGGTGGGAGCGCTCCCCGGCGCTGATGGGATCTTGTTCGATCAGACCGTTATAGAGATCCGCGACACGCTCATTGACAGCAACGTCATCCACCAGAACACCCGCAATGGTATCAAGTTTGACTATGTCGGGCGGCTGGGCGAGAACGTCATCATCAGCAATAACGCTCGCGGCCAGCAGGGGATCACCCAGAACGGCCCGGCTCCGGCGCTCCTGCCTGCTGAGGGCAACGGTATCTACATCACCAGCCGGGTCACCGAGGTCCGCGGCGTCCGGTTCGAGAAGAACGTCATCAACGGCAACCGCGGCCAGTATCAGGATGTCATCGATATAGCGCCGGCGGCAGTGCCTGATGATCCTGATGCAGATGGGATTGTCTACAAGCCCTGCCGCGACGGCAACGGCATCAGCATGGAGAACTTCGGGCGCGTCGAGGACGTCGTCTGGGATGGCAACGACTTCCGCCAGAACTTCAACAACGGCGTCTGCATCGCCAACCGCGGCGATTTCACGCGCTCCCAGGTGCTCAACAACAAGTTCCACAACAACGGCTTCGGCGAGCCAGGAGCGCCTGCAGGCATAGGTGCTCAGCAGGCGCCCTACGGCGACGGCTTCGGGGTCTATCACGATGACTCACTCGTAGACCCGGGCACCGGCACAGCCGTGGGCATCAACGGCTTCCGCATCGAGAGCATCACCTTCAGCGGGAACGACTACCGCGAGAACGGGCGCTTCACCAGCGATATTATCGATAACGGCTCAGCTACCTTCTTCGGATTTGGGTTCGGGGTCTTCTTGCGCACCGAGCGCCAGGAGATCTCCAGAATCACCTTTGAGAACGAGGTCGCCCGCCGCAATCGCCTCGGCGGCTTCCGCCTCGAGACTGATACCGATTCAGCGAATGTTCGTAGCGGTGACATCCGTGAGATCTCCTTCACCAACGTCCAGGCGATCGAGTCCGGCGGCGATTCGCAGCGCGGCGGTATCGGCCTCTCAACTGCTGTAGTGGCCTCTGAGGTCACGGACAACGGTGATGGCATTGCCTTGCTGACCGACAACGGCGACATCAGCAATGTCAAAGCCACAAACGTCGAGGGGAGCAACAACGGCGGCGCTGGCCTACGGCTCGAATCCGATGCCACGGGCAAGACCGGCCCAGCTATCATCGGTGATGACCTAGCGTTGACCCGCGCCGGCGACATTGACGAGATCGCCATCAAGGACAGCACCTTCAACCACAACGGCGATCGCGCGGCGCTAGGCAGCGGCAACGGCATCACCATCCGTACCGCCACCGACGGCTCGATCCGCAACGTGCGCATTGACCCGACCGAAGCGTCGTCTAACAACGATCACGGTGCGCTCGTTGCCGCGGCGCGCAACGTCAGCAACGTTACGGTCGAGAACTCCACGTTTGAGTCCAACGACCGCAACCGCGACACCGTCGGCGACGGCGTCCAGGTGACGGCCAATGAAGACATCAGCCAGATCGTCGTCAGCAGCGTAACCGCCAACTCTAACTACGGCGGCATCCGCGTCGGTGCGGCCGGACGCCAGATCGCCCAGAACGTCACCGTCCAGAACTGCACGGCCAACAACAACGTCAAGGAGGGCGTGGCGCTCTTTGCCGGACGCGATCTCATTGACGGCACCGTTGATGGCTGCCAGCTCAACGGCAACGGCATCGGCGTCTACATCGAGGCCGTGGTGCGCGGCACCAATCTCGCTGTGACCAACAACAAGATCGTCGGTGCCAACGGCATGGGCACGGGCGTCCAGCTCAAGGCCACCAACGTCACCATCACCGGCAACGACATCCGCAACAACGCTGTCGGTCTGTTGGTGCACAAGGCTGCTGGCTCTGCGGCGAACAACAACAACATCGCCCGCAACGAGCAGTTCGGCGTCGATGCGAGCGCCTTAGCGCCGGGCGAGGAGTTCGACGCCACCAACAACTGGTGGGGCGAGCCCTCCGGCCCCAAGGCCGCTGACAACCCCGGCGGCATCGGCGATAGAGTCAGCCAGAAGGTCCGCTATCGGCCGTTCCTGGGCGAGCCCGCTGTCGAGACCGCGACCGACTTCGTCGTCGAGAGCCTGACGGCGGACAAGACCGATGTCACCGTCGGCGATTCCGTGACGTTCAGCTTCACCATCAAGAACAACGGGCTTGAAGAGGGCACCCAGACGGTCCAGTTCGTGATCAAGGACGGCTTGGGCAACGTCGTGCTCCAGACGAGCAAGCAGATCACGGTCAACCCGCAGGGGAGCCGGCAAGATAACTTCAGCTTCATCTTCCAGACCCCTGGCGAGTACACCGTGACCGTGACGGCGCAGCCCTCGGGCAGCTCCAAGAGCGTCAGGGTCACCGTCGCCGGCACGGCGGCGTGCCTGCCGTTCGCCTTGGACAACAACCCCAAGAACAGCAAGCTCGATGACACAGAGATCATCACCGCGATTGACCTGTGGGTCAAGGGCGGTGCGGTGCCCGGCTGCGTGCCTGTCGTGACGATCAGCGACACCCAGATCATCCAGCTCATTGATCTGTGGGTCAAGCAGAGCACGTTGACGGTGCCGTTGGGCGGCAAGATGACTTCGATGAGCGCGAACCTGAGCGTGGCGAGCTCCTTCGCCACGCTCGGGGCCTCCGTTCGCACGGTCCGCCCCGGCGAGTCCTTCACCGTCACGGTGAGCGTGGACGCCAAGGACGGCATCAACGGCTTGCTCTTAGCGCAGAGCGTTCCCGCGGGCTGGTCGGTCCGCCCCGTCGAGCTGAACGGCGCCTACTTCAAAGCCAGCGAGAACAAGTGGCTCTGGCTGAGCGCCAAGGGCACGGTCTCGCTGACTTATGAGGTGACCGTTCCGGCGAACGCCCAGCCGGGCGTCTATACGATCGCCGGTCGGGCCAAGGCTGCCGTCCCCAGCATCGAGACGGAGCTGCAGCCCCTCACCGTAGAAGTTCTGGGTGCGCCGGTGGCGCTGGCTGTGAAGTCTATTACGCTCAGCCAGCAGCCGGTGCGCTCCGGCGGCGCGTACTTTGTCGTGGAGGGCGTCGGGATTGCCCAGACGACCGTGCGCGTCTTCAGTCTGACGGGCAAGCTGGTGTTCAACCAGACGGCTCAGGGCAACATCGTGCCGTTCAGCACGGCGAGCGAGCTGGCCAACGGCGTCTATCTCTATGTTGTCACAGTTCAGGGCGCTGACGGCCAGAGCGTGACGAGCAAGCTGGAGAAGCTCGTCGTGCTCCGATAAACAAGTGTAATGGAAGCTCCCCTCGGGGTCTTGACATGAGGCCCCGAGGGGCGCTATAATTTGGCCATCTCAACAAACAAAGGAGGTTCAGCCATAATGAAGAATCTTCGGAAACTGATCGGAGTGGGAGCGCTGGCCCTGGTGGGAACTATCGGGGTGGTGCTCCTCGTCTACGCGGCTGTGATCAACGGCACTAATGGGGATGATACCATTAGTGGCACCGCGGGACCGGATGTCATAAACGCCTTCGCTGGGAATGATCAAGTAACCGGTGACGATGCAAATAGTGATAATACTTGCGACGCTACTGGCGGCAATGACCTCATCTATGGTGGCGCCGGCGATGATAATCCGTTGAGCGGTTGTCTAGGTAATGATTCCATCTACGGCGGCGCTGGGGATGACACGATCAACGGCGGCGATGGCAACGATCGCCTCTTCGGCGACGATGGGGCTGACACCATCAACGGCGACGCTGGCAATGACACGATCGACGGCGGCGCTGGGGATGATAACCCCATCAACGGCGGCGATGGCAATGACACGATCCGCGGCGGCACTGGGGATGATTTTATCAACGGCAACGGGGGCAATGACACGATCGACGGCGGCGCTGGGGAGGACACGATCAACGGCGGCGATGGCAATGACACGATCCGCGGCGGTCTTGATAATGACACCGCACTCAACGGCGGCGCTGGCAATGACACGATCTACGGCGACGCGGGGGATGACACGATCAACGGCGGCGATGGCAACGATCGCCTCATCGGCGGCGATGGCGCTGACACCATCAACGGCGACGCTGGCAACGACACGATCGACGGCGGCGCTGGCAATGACACGATCGACGGCGGCGCTGGCAATGACACGATCCGCGGCGGCACGGGCGATGACAACATCACTGACGGCACTGGGAATGACACCATCTACGGCGACGCTGGGGATGATACCATCAACCTGATTGGTGACGGTGTGCGCGACCGCGTCTTCGCCGGCCCTGGTGATGATACGATCAACTTCACTGCCGGTGGTGCGGGCCCAGACATCATCGACTGCGGGCCGGGCAATGATACGGTCGACCTCAACGGTAATACCGGTATTACTACTATAAACTGCGAGACGGTCATTCCGTAGTTTTGTGAGTTACGGACGGCATTGGCGCGCCCCGTGGGAGCAGTCCCGCGGGGCGCTTGATTTTTGCCCCCTCACCCCTACCCCCCTCTCCCTCGTAGGGGAGAGGGGTCTGGGGTGAGGGTCTGAATCCCGCGCTCTCCGTGATGCCAAGCTTGCACCGGCGGAGCAGGCAAAGTAAGATAGAAACGCTATGATCAATTGGATCGCTGAGGCCACCAAGCGGGTGCTCCTGCCGGAATTGCAGAAGATGAGCGCCCAACTGGGAGAGCTCTCCGCGCGCGTGGGCGACCTCAATAGCCAGCTCATTGCTACCCGGGCTGAACTGAGCGCCCGCATTGATCAAACGAATGCGCGCATCGATCAGACGAATGCGCGGATTGATGAGCTGCGCACTGATTTTTTGGGGCGCATTGACCAGACCAACGCGCGCATTGATGAGCTGCGCACTGATTTTTTGGGGCGCATCGATCAGACGAATGCGCGCATTGATGAGCTGAGAGCTGATCTCATAATCAATGCCCGCATCGATCAAACCAATACGCGCATTGACGCAGTGCATCAAGATCTCGTGAAGCGGATGGATGAGCTGCGGCGGGAGCTGATCGAGCTGATCACCAGCACCCGCGCGGAGCTGCGCGCCGAGATCGCCAAGAACACCGAGCGCATCGACCAGCTCAATGCTCGCCTGGATCAGACCAACGCGCGCATCGATCAGCTGGACACGCGGCTCAGCGGCCGCATCGATGAGGTGGTGCTCGACCTGAACAAGATCCACGATGCCCTGGTGCGCCGCGAGGACTACGATCGCCTGCGCGAGCAAGTGCACGAACTGGAAAAGAAGGTCGCGGCGCTCAGCCGCTGAGCCTGCTCCTGAAGTCTGCTGAGCGACGGACAGGCGGGATGCGCCCAGAACCCCCATGTCCTTGCCCGCCTCCGCACCGCACGCCTACAATGGCCTTAACTCGAATATGATCAAGGAGGCGCGTTCATGCAAACAGTACGGGTTCTAGCCCTGCTGATGGCCAGCATCGCTGCGATAGCCCTGGCAGCTACGATCAAAGGGACCTCCGGCGACGATACGATCTTCGGCACCAAGGACAACGACACGATCTACGGGCGCGCCGGCAACGATATCATCTACGGCGCCGGCGGAAACGATAAGATCTTCGGCGAAGCGGGCGCCGACACGCTCTGGGGCGAAGCCGGCGACGATACCCTCGACGGCGGGCTCGAGAATGACAGTCTGGACGGGGGCATAGGCCATGACACACTGCTAGGGGGCAAAGGGGCCGATACGCTCAAGGGCTTTTCTGGAAACGATCAGCTCTCTGGCGGCGAGGGCGATGACACCCTTGACGGCGGCGACGGCGCCGATGCGCTCTTGGGCGAGGCCGGAAACGATAGGCTCTTGGGCGGAGCCCAGAATGATACCCTCTCCGGCGGCGACGGGAACGATCAGCTCTCTGGCGGCCCCGGCGACGACAGCCTCAGCGGCGATGCCGGAGATGACGCTCTTGACGGCGGCGAGGGCGATGATCGCCTCAGCGGCGGCCCAGGACGAGATAGACTGATCGGGGGCTTAGGAGCTGACCGGCTGCTGGGCGGCGACGGCGACGACATCCTCGACGGCGGTATAGGCAACGACAGCCTCTCTGGCGGCAACGGGAACGACACCCTCGACGGCGGCGACGGCAGCGACAATCTCGCTGGCGATGCCGGCAACGACACGATCACGGATGGGCTAGGGAAAGACTTCATCTACGGGGGCGCGGGCAATGATAGAATTACGCTTGTGGACGACGAGACGACCGACATCGTCTTTGGCGAGGACGGCGACGATATAATTATTCTCTCGGAGCTCTCGGGGCCAGAGGTGATCTCGTGTGGGCCGGGCAACGACACGCTCATTCTGAACAAGAACGTCGAGGCGCGAGCCCCCAATGGGGTGCTCTTAGCGCCGGGTAACCCCGGTAATAGCGGCTGCGAGACGATTAAACCGTAGAATCACGGAAGGCACAGAATTGTCACGGAGGGCGCTTCCATGCCCTCCGTTTCTTTTGCGAGGCTGATTTGACTCGACCGATGGGCATGGGCCTAAGATAGTCGTACTTTGACTGCCGAAGGAGGGAAGGCTATGCGCCGGCTTGTGGGTCTTCTCGTCGGGGTTGTGCTCATCGTCGGGGTTGTCGCCGAAGCCAAGGAGCTGAAGGTCACCAATTCCGCAGATTTTGCCAACTGTGCAGCGGGTATTGCGCTGACTGCTGGACCGGATGCCGGTCAGACAGCTTTAGCGGGGGATATCTGCGTTGTGCAGCCCGGGGTCTATGGACCAATTGTCGTCACCGTGACGGTGCAGAATCTGAAGATCTTGGCCAATATCGGGGTGACGCTCAACGGACGGATTATTATCCAAGCCAACGGCGTGCAGATCGGCGCGCCGGAGCAGGGGCTGACGATCAACGATAACTTCGGTCCCGCGGGCATAGACATCCAAGCTGCTCAAGATATCACGATTGAAGCGAACGTCATCACGTCTACAGCAGGCCCGGCAATCCGAAGCAGCGGGGGAGCCGATCTGCGCACTCTGCGCGTTCTGAACAATCAATTGCGCAGCACTGTAGCCAACGGGGTGAGCTTTGCTCACATCGGCGCACTCGAAGACTCTGTGATTGCTGATAACACGCTCGAGACCAACGGCGGCGCGGGGATCGGCTTTCTTAACGGTCGCGTCCGGCGGGTCTCTATCAGTGATAACCGCATCAACAGTAACACTGCCCAAGGGATTGTTTTCTCCAACAATGGCAGCGTCGAGGAGCTGGAGCTGTCGCGCAACACGATTCGCGGGAACTCGTTAGGAGTGCAGTTTGGCAACGCCGGCGGCGTCAGCGAGGTCGCGTTCTCCGGGAACACGATCTCGGCCAGCACTGCTGGCCCGAACGTCTTGTTCGCCAATGGGGGCTTTGTCGAAGACGTCTCCTTCGAGGGCGATGAGCTGAGCACAACGACAGGATTGGGCGCTCCTCCCGGCGTGCTCATCGTCAACAATGGCGTCGCGGAGCGCATTCAGTTTCGGAACGTGCTCATCGAACGCAATCGGGGGCATGGCATTCACATAGCGAATGCCGGGCGCCTGAGAGAATTCTCTATTATTGGCGGGCGTATTCGTAACAACGCGGGGCACAACGTCTTCATCGAGCATAATTTGCCTGGCACGGATTTTGGCGTCTCAGACATACTCTTAGAGGGCGTAACCATCGAGCAAGCCGACGATAACGGTGTGCGTATTCTCACGAATACCGCTGAGATCGGCCCGTTGAGCTTTAAGAACTTGCTTTTAGCCAAGAACGGCGCGCTGGGGATCTGTATCCGCACGACGACGGGCACGATGGGCGATATTCTCATCGAAGGCTCGACGATCCGCGAGAGCCAGGGCGGCCCCGGCACGACTTCTTGCGACGGGATGGCTCCTCAAGCCGAAGGCTCGGGCATTGAAATTCTTACGCTGGGCAATACCCCCGTCAGCAATATCACCATTCGCGAGAGCGTCTTTACGAACAACGGCGGCTTCGGGCTGCGCCTGCACGCGTTGGGCAACGACCGCGTCACAAATATTGCAATTCAGAACAGTCGCTTTGAGCAGAACGGCACCCGCGCGGCAATGGGCCAAGGCTCCGGCGTCAGCATCCGCGGCCAAATTGTCGAGCAGATCGCAGTTAACCCAACTGTAGCGAACGACAACAACGATCACGGGGTCGAAATCACAGCATCGCGAGATATTCTGAACGTCTCGATCTCCGGCGGGGAATTTTCAAATAACGACAGAAACCGCGATGGCGTCGGCGCGGGGATCTCCGTCAGCGCCAACGAAGATCTGTTGGGCTTGCGCATCAGCGATTGCAAGCTTGCTAATAACACCAAGGGCGTGCGCATCCAAGCCGATACTGCTCGCGATCACCATGTCAACAATTGTGAGATTTCCGGGAACACCCAAGCCGGGGTTGAGGCTTCTATTCCTAACGGAGCGAACTTAGATGCGACCAATAACTGGTGGGGCAGCCCCTCTGGCCCCAGTGCCCCCAACGGCTGTAGTGGCCAAGCTGACTGTACCCCGTTCTTGAGCGCTCCGCCCGGCGGACCAACGCCGCCTACACCTCCGACTCCACCCACACCGCCCACACCGCCA
>Ga0105160_1000192_pt1 | contig 30906 bp, 32 predicted proteins | sample GXS110809BmetaG_FD_89591 | JGI IMG/M metagenome (GOLD analysis project Ga0105160, IMG submission 89591) | Hot spring microbial communities from Gongxiaoshe hot spring, China to study Microbial Dark Matter (Phase II) - GXS 110809B | ecosystem: Environmental > Aquatic > Thermal springs > Hot...
CACCACTACCGTACCCCCACCCAGCTTGAGGGCTGTCTCTAGCGAATCGGCTAGCCGAGAGGGGAGGGCCCTGGGATCATCTTCGGAAGGCGGTTCTATCACCAGCCGGTCCACCACCACCTCTATGGTGTGGTTCTTGTAACGGTCAAGGCTTATCTCTTCATCTAGGGAGCGGATCTGGCCGTCAATGCGGGCCCGCACATAGCCGGCCCGGCGTAGGTCTTCCAGGACCTGGTGGTGCTCGCCCTTGCGGCCCTTCACTACCGGGGCCATCACCATGATGCGCTTCCCTTGGGGCAACGCCAGAAGGCTGTCCACCATCTGGTGGACGGTCTGGCGTTGGATGGGCCGCCCACACTGATAGCAGTGGGGTCGGCCTACCCGGGCGAAGAGGAGGCGCAGATAGTCGTATATCTCCGTTTGGGTAGCCACCGTGGAGCGGGGATTATGGGAAGCCCCCTTCTGGTCGATAGATATAGCTGGCGACAGGCCCTCGATGTGGTCTACATCTGGCTTCTCCATGCGGCCCAAGAACTGGCGGGCATAGGCGGAGAGGGACTCAATGTAGCGGCGTTGCCCCTCGGCGTATATGGTGTCAAAGGCCAGGGAAGACTTGCCCGAACCTGATACGCCAGTGATGACTACCAGCTTATCACGGGGTATTACAACGTCTATGTTCTTTAGGTTATGCTCCCTTGCTCCCCGGACGACGATAGCTTCTAGGGGCATGAACGTGTCACCTCCACTGGGCCTATCCTTTTATTTTAACTTAAGCGTTACTCTACATAAATTGCCTTTATGGCTCGTAGGGAATGATGTGGATATGGTGGGGATATATGGAAATTTCGATCTCTTTGCGGTGTGGGAGCCCCAGGCGGAAGTAGGCGTGGCTGTGGAGCTGGACTAGCACCTCTCCCCCTCCCTCTAAGGCCACGATGAGGGTATAGGAGTCTATGTCCATCGCCTCGCTGATGATGTAGCCTTTGAGGAGATTGGGTCGGCTGTAGAATTCGTCTTCAGGGCGGCGGATCATGACGTGGACAGGTCTGACACATGCATCGACCTTCTGTCCCGGCTTCAGGTGTGTGTCCTTGGGCGCATTGGCCTGGAGTCGATGGCTGTGCCAGCGTAAGTAGACGAAGTCGGCAGCGACCTCCTCCACCAAGGCGGGCCATATATTACCCATGGCGACCATCTGGGCTACCCGTCTATTTCGGGGCTGATAGAACACCTCTTCGCGGCTTCCTTCCTGCAACACCTCTCCCTGCTCCATCACTATCACCCGTTGGGAGAGGCCGAAGGCATCGCTAAAGTCGTGGGTTACCATGATGACGGGGATGTCCCATTGGCGCTGGAGGCGGTAGATCTCCTGCCCCAGCTCTTGACGCAGGGCTCGGTCTAGGGCGCTGAAGGGCTCGTCTAGCAGGAGGATACGGGGCTTGGCGGCTAGGGCGCGGGCCAGCGCTACCCTCTGTTGTTGCCCTCCCGAGAGCTGGTGGGGCTTGCGCTTTTCCAGACCACGCAGCCCTGTCATCTCCATTAAGGCTGCTGCCTGCTTTCTACGCTCTGCCCTGGGCAGGTGGTGGAGGGGATACATGATGTTCTCTTCCACCGTCAAATGGGGGAAGAGGGCATATCCTTGGGGCACATAGCCTACCTGACGCCTTTGTGGGGGTATGTTGATCCCCTTCTGGCTATCGAAGAGGACATGCGAGCCAAGGACAATGCGTCCAGCATGGGGCCGTACCAGGCCCGCTATGGCCCGCAGGGTAAGGCTCTTCCCTGCCCCAGAAGGGCCGAACAGCGTAGCTAACTCGTTTCCCACCTGTAAGTGGGCCTTTAGCTGGAAGCTGCCAAGGTGCAAGAAGATTTGGGCCTCTAGGCCAAGGGTCATTTCAGCGTCTCGTGAAGCTGGTAAGGGATATGAAAAGGGCGATGCTTGCCAGGGATATCCCCAGAAGGGCTAGGGCAGTAGCGTTAGCCTTGGCTGACTCACCCGCCTGGACCAGTTCGTACACCGCTATGGACATGGTACGGGTCTTACCAGGTATGGCCCCTGCCACCATTAGGGTTGCCCCAAATTCCCCCATCGCCCGGGCGAAGGCGAGAACGATGCCGGCGGCGATACTGCGCATGGCCAATGGGAGGGTAACAGTGCGAAAGATGGACAAGGGGAAACGGCCTAGTGTAGCGGCAACCCTTTCCAGTTCCATATCCACCTGCGCAAAGCCCGCTTGAGCAGTGATTATGACGAGGGGACAGGCTACCACTGCAGCTGCTATCGCTGCCCCCTGCCATGTGAACACTATCTCCCAACCTAGCCGCTCTAACATCTGACCGATAGGCCCGTTGTGGCCTAGGATCCGGAGCAGATAATACCCCACTACCGTGGGGGGCAACGCCAGAGGGACGACTGCTAGGGAAGTGGCAAGGGCCTTGCCAGGGAAATTGATCCTGGCTAAGGCCCAGGCTAATGGAATGCCTATGATGATACTGACCAAGGTAGCAGTTGCTGCCACCTGAAAGCTCACGCGTACATCGGCTAGGTCAATACCGCCCAACCCCTTGCCTCCTACGATGGTAGGATGAAACCGTACCGAGCTAGAATTTCCCTTCCCCTTGGCCCAGTGACAAGGTCAAGGAACTGCCGCGCTAGCTGGGGAGAGGGGGCCCTAGAGAGGACCGCCCCTGCTTGGGGTAAAGGCTCGTACAGCTCCGGCTCCACCAAAACCCATTTGACCTTGGCAGAAACGATGGCTAAGGAGACGGATATAAGTGCGGCATCGACTTGTCCTTCCTCCACCCACTGAAAGACCTGGGCGACGTTATCAGCTATTACCAAGCGGGGCTGCACGGAGGTCCAGAGGCCGGCAGCGATAAGCAGCTCCTGGGCTACCTGACCATATGGGGCATGTTGGGGGTTGGCGATGGCTATCCGCCGGAACCGGCTATCTGCCAGATCTTGGACGGTGTGGGCCTCAAGAGGGCTTGATGCAGGGGTGGCCAAAGCAAGGAGACCCAAGGCGTATATCCGAATCGTCTCCGGGATGACGAGGCCCTCTTCCCGCAGCTGGTCTACATTAGAGCGGTGGGCGGAAAGAAGAACGTCGGCCCGTAACCCCCCTCTAATTTGGGCGTTAAGGGTCCCTGATGAGGCGAAGATGGTGTTCACCTGACACTGGCACTCCTCTTCAAAGGCCGCTACTAAATCCAGGGCGGCGAACCGCAAGTCAGCAGCGGCAGCTACTAGGAGGGTATGTTGCTGGTGGCCACATGTGCCGAGAATGACGGTGATCGCAGTGAGGGCGACTAATGTCCAACGAACGAGCATATGTCCCAAGCCTAGAATAGGCCGCTTCCAACACCCCACGCAAGCAAACAGCAAATGGTATAAAGGTAGGGCCTGAGCTGATATCATAGCATTGAGGGGTTTGCGTAAGAGGCCTTGATCTTTATTTATGCTGACCTGCTGCGGATAGATCCGTTGGCTTTCTTGGTCTTCTTTGGGGCAGTGGTGGTTGCCCTCTTGGTAGGGATCGCCTTCCATGAGTTCTCTCACGCTTACGTGGCCGATGCCCTGGGCGATCCCACCCCGCGCTTAGCGGGGAGGGTCTCTCTCAACCCCTTGGCCCACCTGGACCCAGCTGGGACCCTGCTGCTCTTTTTGGTGGGTTTCGGCTGGGGGAAGCCCGTGCCTGTCAACGGGCACCAACTACGTAACGGGGAGCGGCCAGGTATGGCCATGGTGGCGGCGGCAGGTCCCCTCTCCAATTTCTTAGTGGCAGGGCTGGTAGGCCTACCCCTTAAGTTCGGCTGGGTACCGTGGCTGCCCGCCTTCGACGCCGAGGCAGTGCGCCGCTTTGTGCTAGGCTCATGGAGCCTCTCTGAGCACTTAGGCCTTTTCCTCAGCACTATCGCCCTGGTAAGCATCATCCTGGGTGTCTTCAACTTGATCCCTCTATTCCCTCTGGATGGCCACAGGGTAGTGCCCATATTTCTGACGGAGAAGGCAGCAAGGACATACGTTCACTTCCAGCTCCGCTATGGCATGCCTATCCTATTTCTGCTGTTGGTCCTTCCCTTCCTGACGGGGGGAAGGTTCGGGCCCCTGTTCGCCGTGATGCGTCCCGTCATTAACTTCTTGGCCCGCGTCTTCACCGGCATAGATGTGGATGTCTTCCCTTAAGCATTTCGTCTCTGGGGCGTGGGGCCGTCCCCATTTCGTCTCCTTCGCTGACGCAAGAACTGGGCTGAAGTTGGTCTTCTTCTTGTCTCTTTTGCAGAGAATGGGCATTTAGTGCTAATCTCGTGGGTGACATGGGCAAAAAGAAGCATAAGGTAGCCATCATCGGCTTAGGGCTTATAGGGGGCTCTTTAGGGCTTGCCCTGCGCGGTGCCAGATTAGGGGAGATAGAGGTAGTAGGCTACGACAAGGAGCCGGGGGTAAGGGCTAAGGCACGGCGATTGGGGGCAGTGGACAAGGAAGCGTCATCGGTAGAAGAGGCGGTGCAAGGGGCCGGTTTGGTAGTGGTGGCCACCCCCATCACCGCTATACCCGAAGTGTTGGAAGCGGCTGCCCCATATCTGAGGGAAGACGTTGTGGTCACCGACACGGCCAGCACTAAGGCCATGGTGATGGATTGGGCCAAGAGGCTGCTACCCCCTTCCGTCAACTTTGTGGGAGGACACCCCATGGCTGGCAAAGAGCTGCAGGGGATAGAACATGCCGAAGCGGGACTATTCCGCGAGCGCGCCTATTGCATATGTCCCGACCCCGACTGCGACCCCACAGCTGTTGGGGTGGTAATGTCCATGGCCCAAACGGTGGGAGCTCGCCCTGTCTTTCTCGATCCTGTGGAACATGATGTCTATGTGGCGGCGGTGAGCCACATCCCTTTACTGGCTTCTGTAGCTGTATTTCGCATGGCCTGGCAGAGCCAAGCATGGGCGGACATGGCCCCCTTGGCCTCCTCCGGCTTTAGGGATGTAACGCGCCTAGCCTCTGGTGATCCCCACATGAGTCATGACATCTGCCTTACCAATCGGCAGGCTATCCTTCATTGGCTGGAGCGGCTGCAGGGGGAGATCTCTCACCTCCGCCACCTGGTGGCCGATGGAGGGGAAGAGCTATTTAAGCTGTTCGCCATTATCCAGAGGGAGCGAGATAACTGGCTGAAGCAGGAGATTACTTGCCGCGGCGGTGTCGATCTCCAGTGGCCGAGTTTCAAGGATACTTTGGCCGATTTTCTCTTAGGGCGGGCGGTGCGAGAACGCATGCAAAGGCTTGGAGAGATGATGGGCCAGACACTCAAAGAGAGAAGCGCTCGCGAAGAGGTCTTGGCGCGCCTCTTCGTCCAGCGGCTAGAAGAGGATCTTCGCTTCCGCTTTGAACAGAAGGAAGGGGAGGGCGGTAAGTGAAATGGCCCAGGTAGTGCGTCCACCGCGTCGCCTCCAGGGAACCGTCTTACCCCCGGGGGACAAGTCCATATGCCATCGCGCCGCTATATTGGCTGCTATCGCCCAAGGGGCCTCGCAGGTAGAGAACTTTCAGAGAGGGCTAGACTCCCTGGCGACGCTGCGATGTCTACGCTTGCTAGGCGTGAAATGGTGGTGGCAAGGGGACTCTACCCTCCTTATCGAAGGCCGGGGGCTTAAAGGGCTACAAGAGCCTACCCAGGTCTTGGACTGTCGCAACTCAGGCACCACCATGCGCCTCCTTGCCGGCCTGTTAGCTGGCCAACCCTTCCTATCCGTTCTAACTGGTGACAAGTCCCTTAGGCGGAGGCCTATGGGCAGGGTAGTGGAGCCACTGCGGCGTATGGGTGCCCAGGTATGGGCCCGGGGCAACGGTACCCAGGCCCCCATCGCCATCTGGGGAGGCCAGCTACGGGGTATAGAGTATCGGCTGCCAGTGGCCTCGGCCCAGGTGAAATCGGCCCTCCTCTTAGCGGGACTCTACGCCCAGGGAGAGACCACCGTATGGGAACCTGCCCCCTCACGTGACCATACGGAGCGTCTCCTGGAGGAGATGGGGGCGGCCATCTGGCGTTTCGAGGGGGGAGTAAAGGTGGCACCCGTCCCTTCTCTTCGTCCCCTCCGCATGAGGGTGCCCGGAGACTTCTCCAGCGCGGCCTATTTTTTGGTGGCAGCCCTTATCCACCCCGATGCTCAGGTGAGGGTAGAAGGGGTGGGGATCAATCCCACCCGTACCGGCCTCCTAGACGTCTTCCGACAGATGGGGGCCCAGATTCAGGTGGACAACGTACGGGAATGGGCCCAAGAGCCCGTTGCTGACATCACGGCCACCACCTCATCTTTACAGGGGGTGGAGGTGGGCGGAAGTTTGATACCCCGACTAGTGGACGAGGTGCCTCTACTGGCAGTGGCGGCCTGCTTCGCCCATGGCAAGACGGTTATCCGGGACGCTCAAGAGTTGCGCATGAAGGAGAGCGACCGTCTACGGGCAATGGCCCGCGAACTGCGTCGTTTGGGGGCCCAAGTGGAGGAGCTGCCAGATGGACTCATCATTGAGGGGGGAAAGCCATTAAGGGGCGCTGTACTAGACACTCATGGCGACCATCGGTTGGCTATGGCCTTGGCCGTAGCAGGTCTGGCCTGCCAGGGTGATTCGGTAATTCGCAATCCCCGTGTAGCTGATGTATCATATCCTAATTTTTGGAGGGATTTGAACGGCCTCAGCTCCTAAGGGGTTTTTGGAGGCCAAAAAGGGGGGATAGTTATGGAGCTGGTGCACGTAGGTTTTGGCAACTACGTGGCCCTAGACCGGGTGGTGGCAGTGGTAGTTCCCACCTCTGCCCCCATCCAAAGGATGGTGCGGGAAGGGAAGAAGAAGGGCGTCGTGCGCGATATGACCCAGGGCCGCCGCACCAAGTCCGTCATCTTCATGGACGATGGCTCTATAGTGCTAACGGCCATTACCCCTGAGGCCATCTACGGACGGGCTACGAGGGCAGCTGCGCCGGCGGGAGAAGAGGGCAGCCAAGGGCGGAGACGGCGAGGTGGCCGTGGTTAGGCTAGTCCACATAGGCCTGCGTAACTACGTAGATGCGGGCCGCCTGCAAGACTGCCACTCCTTCTCCGACGTGGCCGTCCAGCGCATGGTAAGGGCGATGCGGCGTCAAGGGGGGATAGTGCTGGACCTTACCTTAGGCAGGCGTACGCGGTCGGTGCTTGTTCTGCGCAGTGGCCACGTCGTCCTCTCGCCCCTCACGGTCGATACCCTTCGTCAGCGCTTAAGGGCCGCCGGTAGCTGAGGTGGCTCCCCTGTTTTTGGTCATCACCGGCCCATCTGGGGTGGGCAAGGACACGTTAGTGAGGGCCTTGAGACGTCGGCTGGGCCCTCGAGCCCACGTGGCTGTTACGGCTACTACCCGTCCCCCGCGACGGGGGGAGAAGGATGGTGTCCACTATTACTTTCTGTCCCCCGACGCGTTCCAGGAGATGGTAGACCGAGGGGAGCTGCTGGAGAATGCCTACGTATACGGCCACCGTTATGGTGTGCCTAAGGCTCCACTAAGGGATGCCCTCGCTCAAGATAAGGACGTGATAGTGAGGACCGACGTCCAGGGCGCACGATTTATCAAAAAGCGCTACCCCCAGGTGGTTACCATCTTCCTCTTGCCGCCATCTTGGGAAGAGTTGGCCCGAAGGCTGAAAGGGAGAGGGAGCGAAGACCCCCACCAGCTGGCCTTGCGCCTGGAGACGGCTCGCCTGGAGGTGGCCAAGGCAAGAGAGTTCGACTACCAGGTGGTAAACGATAGGCTAGAGAGGGCCGTAGAGGAAGTGCTGGCCATCATGAATCGGGAGCGGAAGAAGGCAGGACGAGGGGCCGTTACACTATGAGGCTTGACAGGCCTACAAGGGGCTGATAGGCTAAAGGTCAAAAGCAATTAAATAGGGCAAAGGCTGCGAACGGGGCTAGTAAGTAGGAGGGCACGGCCCAGAGAGCCGGGGGAAGGTGGAAGCCCGGTGCCGTAGCGCCTGCTGAATGGGCCCGGGAGCCGCTACCCGAACGGGGGGCAACCTCCCAAGTAGGCGTGGTCGGATGGGCACCGTTATCTCGCCCATGGCGTCTTCAGAGGCGCCGTAACGAGGGCCCGCCTCATGGCGGGAACTAGGGTGGCACCGCGGCTGGCCCCCCGTCCCTAGGGATGGGGGGCCAAATTGGTTATAAGGAGGTGTTTTATGCGCACCAGGTTCGTCCTTGGCGAAGAGGAGATACCTACTCACTGGTACAACGTTTTGGCCGACATGGACCCGCCACCACCGCCCCTGGATCCCCGAACAGGGCAGCCGGTGGGTCCAGAAGCGCTAGCACCCCTTTTCCCCATGGCCCTCATCCAACAGGAGGTCTCCCTGGAACGCTTTATCCCCATCCCTGATGAAGTCAGGGAAGTCTACAAGCTGTGGCGTCCTACGCCGCTCCATCGGGCCTGGCGTTTGGAGAGGGCGCTGGACACCCCTGCCCGCATCTATTACAAGTACGAGGGAGTCTCACCTGCCGGTTCCCACAAGCCTAACACGGCTGTGGCCCAGGCCTACTATAACAAGATCGAAGGCGTAAAACGCCTCACCACCGAAACAGGAGCCGGACAATGGGGCTCAGCTCTGGCCATGGCCTGTTCCTTCTTCGGCCTCCAACTCAAGGTCTATATGGTGAAGGTGTCGTACTATCAGAAGCCGTACCGTCGGGTTCTCATGGAGACGTGGGGGGCGCAGGTGGTGCCCAGTCCCAGCCCTGATACGGCGGCAGGGCGCCGGGTTCTGGCTGAAGACCCCGATTCGCCAGGTTCCTTGGGCATCGCCATATCGGAGGCGGTGGAGGACGCCGCCACCAGAGACGACACCAAATACTCCTTGGGCTCCGTCCTAAATCACGTTTTGCTCCATCAGACGGTGGTGGGGCTAGAGGCCATGAAGCAGATGGAGATGTCTGGCGACTACCCCGATGTGGTCATAGGTTGCGTCGGTGGGGGTTCTAACTATGCTGGCCTCGCGCTGCCTTTTGTTCGTGATAGGCTTACCGGGAAGGTGAAGACGCGCTTCATCGCTGTAGAGCCAGAGGCGTGTCCATCTATCACCAGGGGCCAGTACGCCTATGACTTTGGCGATACGGCCGCCACTACTCCCCTTATCAAGATGCATACCTTAGGGCATCTTTTCATTCCGCCCTCCATTCATGCTGGAGGGCTCCGATACCACGGTATGGCCCCCATCATCTCCAAGCTTGTGGAGGACGGGGTTATGGAGGCCCGCGCATATCACCAGACCAAAGTCTTCGAGGCGGCAGTTACCTTCGCCAGGGCTGAAGGGATCGTTCCCGCACCTGAATCTGCCCACGCTGTTAGGGCAGCCATTGATGAGGCCCTGGCTGCCAAAGAGGCAGGAGAAAGGAGGGTGATCCTCTTCAACCTTTCAGGCCATGGTCTACTCGACCTGGCTGCTTACGACCAGTACCTTACAGGGAAGCTGGAAGACTACTCATACCCGGCCGAGAGAGTCCAGGAGGCGTTAGCCCATATCCCAAAGGTAGTAGGGTGATGTGGCTATGGTGATGCCAACGCTAGAGCTCAAGCCCCATTGGCGCCGAATGCTCACGGGGGATAGGCCCACAGGTCCCCTTCATCTGGGGCATTACGTGGGCTCCCTTAAGTTCCGGCTCGATCTCCAGGACAAGGTAGAATGCTTCATCCTAGTTGCCGACTTGCACGTCCTCACCACCCGTATCCAGGGCCTTGAGGAGGTGGGCCACAACATAAGGGAGGTAGTGTTGGACTATCTGGCGGTGGGACTAGATCCCCAAAAGTGCACCATATACCTACAGTCGCTTGTGCCGGAGGTGTTGGAGCTTACATGGCTCTTTATGGCCCTTGTGGGCGTGCCCAGGGCCCAACGCATCCCTACCCTCAAAGAACAGGTGCGCGACCTAAAGCTAGACTCTGCCTCCATGGCCCTGTTGGCCTACCCCATCCTCCAAGCAGCAGACATCCTCATGGTGAAGGCCGATGTGGTCCCTGTAGGGGAAGACCAAGAGTCCCACCTAGAGCTTACAAGGGAGATAGCGCGTCGCTTCAACCGGCTTTACCGGCCTGTGTTCCCCGAACCCGATTACCCCATAGGGCCTCGCCTGGTAGGTCTCGATGGTCAAGCCAAGGCCAGCAAATCCTTAGGGAACGTCATCTTTCTCTCGGACGATCCTGAAACGGTGCGGCGAAAGGTCATGAGCATGTACACCGATCCCCAACGCATCAGGGCCGACATCCCTGGCCGGGTGGAGGGCAACCCTGTCTTCATCTACCACAACTATTTCAACGACGACCGGGACGAGGTGGCCGATTTGCAGGACCGGTACCGCCAAGGCAGGGTGGGGGACGTAGAAGTAAAAGAGAAGCTGGCGCGGGCCATCAACCGGTTCCTCGATCCCATAAGGGAGCGCAGGGCCTACTTCGCTGCCCGCCCCCACTTAGTGGAAGAGATCTTAAAAGATGGATCACGAAGGGCCCGCCAAGAGGCCCAGAATACCCTCCAGGAGGCGAGGGAAGCGATGGGCCTCGCCTACTTCCGCGGCGCCCCCGTGGGGGCTGAGGGCTGATGCCCACCTACTGGCCCCCCCTATCTTATGTCCTGGCCCTGAGCCGCAAGGATGGGGGCAATCTTTGTCCTGTCCTTAGGGAGGTCCCGGCTGACCTGGAGACTCCCGTATCGGCCTATCTGAAAGTGGCCCGGGGACCTTATTCCTTCCTCCTCGAGTCGGTAGAAGGGGGGGAGAGGTGGGCACGCTACTCCTTCATTGGCACAGAGCCTTATAGGGTGATTCGTCAAGGCCCTTACACCCAGAGCTGGGATGGCAGCGACCCTTTGAACGAAGTGGAACGGGAGCTGTCCAGGTTCCGGTTGGTGCTCCCTGAGGAGGGAGGGGCGGAACTCATCCCCAGATTTACCGGCGGGGCGGTGGGCTATCTCGCCTGGGAGTGCGTCCGGTATTGGGAGCCACGGGTACCCATCTGCCAAGAAGACCCCCTTTCTGTTCCTGAAGCCATGTTCATGATGGTGGACACCATCGTGGTCTTCGACCATCTCCAGCACGTTATAAAGGTAGTCTCCCATTGCCGCCTCGATGGTGACGTGGAGGCGAGCTACCGTCAAGCGTGCTGGCGGATCGACGAGGTGGTAGGGCGCCTGTCAAAGCCCTTGCCTGGGGCGCCCTATCCGATACGCCGGCCTGAGGGGAGGCCGGCCCAGGTATCGGCCAATATGGGTAAGGAGCAGTTCATGGCCATGGTGGAGAGGGCGCGCCAGTACATAATCGATGGCGACGTCATTCAAGTGGTGCTGGCCCAACGCCTGTTTCGCCCTCTAGGCGCTCATCCTTTTTCCGTCTACCGGGCCCTGCGGACGGTGAACCCCTCTCCCTACATGTACTACTTGCAGTTAGGGGACTTCGCTATCGTGGGGGCATCCCCAGAGATGTTGGTAAGGGTGGAAGGAGACGAAGTGACTACCCATCCCATCGCGGGCACGCGGCGACGAGGCTCTACCCCCCTGGAGGATAAGGCGTTGGAGGAGGACCTGCAACACGACGAAAAAGAACGGGCCGAGCACCTCATGCTGGTGGACCTGGCGCGCAATGACATCGGTCGGGTGGCCAGGCCGGGGACGGTACGGGTACCGTCCTTCATGGCCGTGGAGCGGTATTCCCACGTGATGCATCTGGTGTCGGTGGTAGAGGGGCGGCTTCGTAGTGGCCTCACCTCCTTCGATGCCCTGCGGGCCTGCTTTCCAGCGGGGACCGTCTCTGGGGCCCCAAAGGTACGGGCGATGGAGATCATCGCCGAACTGGAGCCTGAACGTCGGGGGCCCTATGCTGGGGCTGTGGGCTATTTCGATTATTCAGGCAACATGGATACGGCTATAACCATTCGGACGGTGGTGGTGCGCGAGCAGGTGGCACACGTATACGCTGGGGCGGGTATAGTTTACGATTCGGTGCCCGAGAGGGAGTACGCCGAGACGATGGCCAAGGCGGCTGCTCTCCTGGCAGCCATGGACCGGGCAGAGGAGATGGAGGCAGCCATGGTGACAGGCAGCCTGGGCTACTGAGGGAGGGTTGCTCTACTCCTATAGCCCATGTTAAGGTGAGAGTTGATGAGATTGGTTTTCCCCTTTGACCTGGCCCTCCCAGAGCCAGTGCGTAACATCCTCCGCCATCGTATCCGGTCGGGCCTTACCATATTTGGGATCGCCATTGGGATTTTCGCCTTGGTGGTGCTAGGGGCATTAGCGGAGAAGGTGAACACCCTACTTCAGGGGGGCGAAAGGTTCCTTTCAGACAGGGTGGCTGTGGTGGGGAAGGGAGGAGGCCACCCGTTCTTCGGCCCGGGGGCGCTAGTGAGGGCTAGCGTGGCGGAAGAGCTCCTCGGCCTTCCTGGCGTGGCCTGCGTGGAAAAGAATATTGCCATGCTGCTAGAGGAGGACGGAGGCCCCACCTTCGGCATGCCGCGCATCATAAGTGGCATTGATGTCCAGGAAAGGCTCCTTTGCGACCGCGTTGCCCCCAGCGCTACTGAGACTAGCTTCGCCAGTGGTGATTGGTGGCGCCCAGGAGAGAGGGGGGTCATCGTATTAGGTGTCGATGTGGCCAACTATCTCAATGCCCGCACAGGGCAAGAGGTGGAGATCGATGGCATAAAGTTTAGGGTTGTGGGTGTCCTTAACCGCACCCTTACTGGCCCTGACAACACGGCCTACATGCCGTTGGAGGATGCCCGTCTCATAATGGCTAAACGGAGGCCCTTCCTAGCAGATCTCCGGCTAGAGGAGTACGTGCGCAATATATGGGTGGTGTTGGCTAAGGGGGCTGATGGCGAGGCGTTGGCTCAAGAAATAGCGGCCCGCTTCCCCGACGTTGATACCTTGGGCCCATCAGCCTTGAGGGGGCCTTTGCAGACTAGTAACCGCATCTTCCAGTTCACCATATTGGGCGTAGCTATGGTGGCCCTTATCGTGGGAGGGCTTTCGGTGATCAACACCATGGTCATGGCAGTGGCGGAGAGGGTGAGAGAGATAGGCATTAAGAAGGCTGTAGGGGCAAGCAATGCCCATATCCTCCGCGAATACATATTGGAAGCGGCCTTCATCGGCCTCATGGGTGGGCTGATAGGTTTGGGTCTTGGGTTAGTAGGGGAAAGGGTGCTAAATCAGTTGGCCCAGGAGGCGGCTGGCTCTCCCCTCTTTCTGGTTACTATGCGTTTGGCCCTAGGGTCGGTGGCCTTCGCCACAGGCTTGGGGGCCATGGCAGGGATCTTGCCTGCTTGGCGGGCAGCTAACCTGCGCCCCGTAGAGGCGTTGCGGACCGAGTGAGGAAAGGCGATATGTCTCAACCCATATTGATAGTTAAGGGATTGCGCAAGATCTATCGCCTTGGCGGCGGCATTGTCAGGGCCCTAGATGGCGTGGATCTGGAGATCAGAAAGGGCGAGATGGTGGCCATCATGGGGCGCTCCGGCTCGGGGAAGACCACCCTCCTCAACGTTTTGGGCGGGCTCGATCTACCAGAGGAGGGCCAGGTCATTCTCGATGGTGTGGATATTACCCGTCTCAATGGGCGTCGTCTGACCCCGTTACGGCGCCAGAAGGTGGGTTTCGTCTTCCAAGAGTTCAACTTAATCCCTACTCTAACGGCGGTGGAGAACGTGGAGCTACCCCTGCGTTATGCGGGGGTGCCCAGGGGGCAGCGGCGGAAAAAGGCCTTGGAGGCCCTAGAATGGGTGGGTATGCTTTCCAGGGCCCACCATCGCCCTGCCCAGTTATCGGGAGGAGAGCAGCAGCGAGTGGCCATCGCCAGGGCCCTAGTGTCGAGGCCTGCTCTAGTGCTTGCTGATGAGCCTACTGGGGAGCTGGACAGCCAGACGGCCTCCCAGATTATGGGCTTGCTCCTCTCCCTCAACAGGGAGCTGGAGCAGACTTTTGTCATCGTCACCCATGACCCTGGATTAACCCGGTACTGCGACCGCATCTTGCGCATGGAGGATGGGCGCATAATTAGGGAAGAGATCCGGGAGAGGGACGTTTGATACTGGTAGTCGATAACTACGACAGCTTTACTTATAACCTGTGCCAGTACCTGTGGGAGCTAGGGGCCGAGCTGCAAGTAGTTCGTAACGATGCGGTAACGGTAGAAGAAGTGATGGCCATGGAGCCCAAGGCTATCGTCATTTCTCCAGGGCCGTGCACCCCCAAGGAGGCGGGCATTTCGGTGGCCTTGGTGAAGGCATTGGCAGGGCATGTCCCTATTTTGGGCGTGTGCTTAGGCCACCAATGCATAGGTGAGGCCTTCGGGGGGAGGACAGTGAAGGCCCCCGAAATCGTCCATGGCAAGACTTCGGCCATTTATCATGAGGGTAAGGGGATCTTAAGAGGACTGCCAAGCCCCTTCCATGCGGTGCGCTACCATTCCCTGGTAGTCGAAAGGGAGAGCTTCCCCCCGGAACTAGAGGTGACCGCCTGGACGGATAAGGGGCTGGTGATGGCCTTGCGCCATAGGGAATTGCCTGTGGAAGGAGTCCAGTTCCATCCAGAGTCTATCGCCACCTCCGTAGGCAAAGAGATCTTGCGTAACTTCCTGCAAGAGCTTTAGCTAGGGCGGTCAGGTAGGGGACATGGACTTGCGTGGAGCCATTCGCACTCTCGTAGAGGAAGGGCGTCCCCTTACAGAGGAAGAGGCGAAGGCGGTTATGAGGGAGGTTATGGAAGGTAATGCCACCCCAGCCCAGCTAGGGGCCCTTTTAGTAGCCATGCGTCTGCGTGGCGAGACGGTAGACGAGTTGGTGGGCATGGCCCAGGTGATGAGGGAGAAGGCGTTGCGGGTGGAAGTGCAGGGGCCCTTACTGGACACCTGTGGTACGGGTGGAGATGGCAAAGGCACCTTTAACGCTTCTACTGGTGCCGCCATCGTAGCGGCGGCGGCTGGCGCTAGGGTGGCCAAGCACGGCAATCGGGCGGCCTCCTCCCGTTGCGGCTCGGCAGACCTCTTGGAGGCCTTGGGTGCTCGCATCGATCTGGGGCCTGAGGAGGTGGCGCAATGCATCCGAAAGGTTGGTCTGGGCTTTCTCTTCGCCCCGCGCTTTCATCCGGCCATGGGCCACGCAGCCGCACCTCGCAGAGAGATTGGCATACGTACCATCTTTAACCTGCTGGGGCCCCTCTCCAATCCCGCAGGGGCTACTCACCACCTCATGGGGGTAGCCGATGCGTCCTTGGGAGAGAAGATGGCCCAGGCCCTACTGCGTTTAGGAGTGAAAAAGGCGTTGGTGGCACACAGCCTGGACGGCCTCGACGAGGTGAGCATATCTGCGCCTACCTTAATATGGGATGTGTCTCCAGAGGGGATCCGGGTCATCCAGGTGACACCCGAGGACGCAGGCCTCCCTTTGAGCCCCCTAGAGGCGGTATGTGGGGGCGATGCCCGTGAGAACGCCCAACTGCTGCTAGGAGTCATCCAAAGGCGAGATAGTGGACCGCTCCGGAGTTTCCTCCTCCTTAATGCAAGCGCAGCCCTTGTGGCAGCAGAGTTGGCCCCTAACCTTAAGGACGGGGTAGCTATGGCCGCAGAGGCTATCGATTCTGGGGCAGCTTGGCGAAAGCTCCAAGAGTTCATCCAGTATACGCAAGAGGTAGGGATGTAGAGTGAGGGGATCTATCCTGGCGGAGATCCTTGACCATAAGAGGAGGGAGGTGGAGTTGGCCAGGGTAAGGGCTCCCCTTCCTCAGCTCATCGATCGCCTGCCCTTGGTGCCTCCGCCACGGTCTCTGAAAGAGGCCTTGGATAGGCCCGGTCTTCAGGTAATCGCCGAGGTGAAGGCTCGTAGCCCCTCCCGAGGGCCTTTGCGTGAAGACTTGGACCCAGTGCGTCTGGCTGCCACCTACGCCCAGGCCGGTGCGGCGGCCATCTCCGTTCTCACAGACGAACGTTATTTTGGTGGTTCCCTGGAGCACTTGTGGAGTATCAGGCGGGGGTTGCCAGACAGCCCTCCCCTTTTGCGCAAAGATTTCATCATTGATCCTTACCAGGTCTATGAGGCCCGTGCCCATGGGGCCGATGCAGTGCTGTTAATCTGCGCGGCCCTAGATGGGCCTTCCTTAGCTTCCCTTCTGGACTTGGCGAGAGATCTAGGGATGGAAGCTCTGGTGGAAGTGCACAATTCCCAGGAGGTGGCCATGGCTGTGGCCGCCGGCGCGTCTGTAATTGGGATTAACAACCGGGATCTGCACACCTTCCGGGTAGACCTGGAGACCACTGCCCGGCTACGGCCTCTTATCCCGTCTGGAGTCGCGGTGGTAGCCGAATCGGGCATCCATACAGGGGAGGATGCTGCCCGTATGGCTGCCCTTGGTGTGAATGCCATCCTTGTCGGTGAAGCTCTAGTGACGTCACCTGATCCTGCGGCCAAGTTGTGGGAGCTGATAAGAGCCTCTCAAGGATCCTCACCCGTTGGGGGCTCATCATGATATGCCATGCTTAGGCCGAGGTACTGTAAGTGAGGACACAGCCCTGCCTGGTCAAGATATGCGGAATAATAGAACCCCAGCATGCCCGTGCAGCGGCCACCTTCGGGGCTGACTTTGTAGGCGTCGTCTTCGCCCCTAGTCGCCGCCAGGTGACCATGGGACAGGCCTACAAGATCGCTGTAGCCCTAGGCAAGTTGGACAAGCCGCCTGGGTCATGGGAGGGGCCTACCACCATCGCCCGCGTGGAAGAACTTTTGGCCAAAGGCCGCCCCCTGCTGGTAGGCGTCTTTGCCGACCAGGACCCAGACACTATCAACGCTATAGCTGAAGGGTGCAAGCTGGATGTAGTGCAGCTCTCTGGGTCCGAGCCGTGGGAGGTATGCCGGCACATACGTCGCCCTGTGTTCAAGTGCCTCAAGGTACGCTCTGGCCAGACGGCAGAAGAGGTGCTAGCCACCATAAAGGAGGGCGCCATCCCCCTTCTCGACCCTTATGTGGAGGGGGTCTACGGGGGTGCCGGTCAGCGTCTAGATTGGGACGTGGCGGCGGCGGTGGCTAAGGAGGTGCCCATCATTCTGGCTGGGGGTCTTACGCCTGAGAATGTGGCCCAAGCTGTAAGACACGTACGCCCCTGGGCCGTGGACGTTTCCAGTGGGGTGGAAGTGGAAGGGAGAAAAGACGTGGGCCGCATAAGACAGTTCATCGTTGCGGCCAAGACGGCTCTTGCGGCGGAGGGTCAGTAGCATGCTGCCCGATGCCCGTGGCAGGTTCGGCCCCTACGGTGGCCGTTATGTCCCTGAGACCTTAGTGGCAGCCCTAAAGGAGCTTGAGGAGGCTTATCTGTGGGCCAGGTCAGATCCCTCTTTCCAAGAGGAGCTGGCAAGCCTTCTGCGTCACTATGCTGGTCGCCCTACTCCCCTTTATCTGGCCCGTAACATGACAGACCACTTAGGAGGGGCCAAGATCTATTTGAAGAGGGAGGACTTGGCTCACACAGGCGCCCACAAGATCAACAACGCTTTGGGCCAGGGCCTTCTGGTGAAGCGGATGGGGAAGAGGCGAGTAGTAGCTGAGACGGGAGCGGGACAACATGGGGTGGCCACGGCCACCGTATGTGCCATGTTGGGCCTAGAATGTGTCATCTACATGGGCGCCGAGGATGTGCGACGCCAGGCGCCAAACGTATTCCGAATGCGCCTCCTAGGGGCTGAAGTACGGCCTGTAGAATCGGGTACGAGGACCCTTAAGGACGCCATCAATGAAGCCATTAGGGACTGGGTCACCAACGTGCGTAATACCCATTACCTATTGGGCAGCGCAGTTGGCCCCCATCCGTACCCCATGATGGTGAGAGACTTTCAATCTACGATTGGTCGAGAGGCCAAGGAACAGCTGTGGGATCAGGAAGGCCGTCTTCCTGACTACGCGGTGGCTTGCGTGGGTGGTGGCTCCAATGCTATTGGCCTCTTTTATCCTTTCCTAGAAGATCCGGTGGAGCTGGTAGGTGTAGAAGCAGCGGGAGAGGGGCTATATGGAGGACGCCATGCCGCTTCCCTTGTGCAGGGAAGGCCAGGTGTCCTTCACGGTGCACTCTCCTACCTTTTGCAGGACAGCCACGGCCAGATCCTGCCTACCCACTCTATAGCCCCAGGCCTGGACTATCCTGGCGTCGGGCCCGAGCACGCCTACCTTAAGGACACTGGCCGTGCCCGCTACGTGGCTGTGACCGATGCTGAAGCGCTGGAAGGGTTTAAGCTTTTAGCCCAGAAAGAAGGAATCTTGCCGGCGTTGGAGCCTGCCCACGCCATATATTACGCCAGCCGTCTGGCTAGCACGTTGCCCAAGGAGGCGATAGTACTTGTCTGCCTATCGGGCCGAGGAGACAAGGACCTGGAGATAGTGGCCAGGGCGCTAGGTGATAATATCCTTTAACCAGCTTGTAGGGAGGTGTGCCATGATAGACTTCCGTGTCCCCGATGAGATCCAGGAAGCCATCGAGGGCCTCTTAAGGTTTGTAGACCAGGTAGTGGTCCCCCTGGAGGAAGAGCACCGGGACCTCCTTGAAGACGGTCACCGACTGTATAGTCGGGATGGGCGCCTGGTGGCCGAGGCGCAACAGCTGATGCGTCAGGTTCGTATGGCTTCGGCCCGGGCGGGGCAATACAACCTCTTCGTCCCCACCGAATTAGGGGGTCGCGGCCTGGGCCCCATAGCCCTCTACTTGGTATGGGAGGCCCTTTATCACCATGCCGGGCCAGGGCGTCTGCTCCCCTATCAGTCCCTGGCCCACTGGACTAGTGGCCCTGGCCCACACCTGCGCTACCTCTCTCAGGTAGCCCGGCAAGAAGTGCTCCCAGGCCTTCTCTCTGGGGAGAAGACGGCCTGCTTCGCCCTTACCGAACCAGGAGCAGGGTCCGACGCATGGGCCATTAAGACTACTGCCCGGCAGGACGGAGACGTGTGGGTGCTAGACGGAACCAAGAAATGGATATCCAATGGCCCGTACGCCGATCACGCCCTCGTCTTCACCGTCACCGATGCTGAGGCTGCCTCCCGTCGCCAGGGAGGCATCTCGTGCTTCTTTGTGGACGCGTCGTGGCCAGGATACGAGGTGGCAGAGGTGCTCAGGATCTATGGCCACGTAGGGGGTATGGAGGCCGTCTTGCGCTTCTCTAGCCTGAGAGTTCCCGGCCAGCGCTTAGTGGGGGAGCTCCACAAAGGGTTCGATATCGCCCTGCAGGGGGTGAACACGGGCCGACTGTACAACTGTGCACGGGCAGTAGGGCTTTCGCGGTGGGCCCTTGAGAGGGCAACCCGCTATGCCCAAGAACGGGTCGCCTTCGGCCAGGCCATCGCCGAGTACCAGGGGGTGCAGTGGCTCTTGGCCGACTCGGCCATAGAGACGTACGCTGCCCGCATGATGGGGCTCAACTGCGCCTGGCGGATAGAGCAGGGGGAGCCGGCCGTCAAGGAGACGGCCATCATCAAGGCCTTTGCCACTGAGGCCGGCTTCCGTACTATCGATCGCTGCATGCAGGTGATGGGTGGCGTAGGACTAAGTAACGAGGCCAGGCTCTACGATGCCTGGCACCAGCTGCGGACTGTCCGTATAGCCGATGGCTCGGCCGAGATAATGCGTAGAACGATCGCTCGGCGGCTGCTGCGGGGAGACCTCAGCTTTTAACTACACGCTCACCACCGCATCGGCCGACAGGACGATGTCGTTGAGGGTGGCGGCCCCTACCACCTCCGCCTCCTCTATGAAGTCGCCCCGCTCCAGGCCCAGGAGCATACATGACTGCTCACATACTAAGAACCGGGTGCCTGCCTGCCGGGCCTGCTCCATAACCTCCTTCAAGGTGGGGAAACCCCCTACGCGAATCTTCTCTGCCTCGCCCTTCTTGAAGGCGGTGATCCCCTTGATGAAGGCGTAGACGATGGGTTCTTGCCCCATGGCGGCAGCAGTTGCTGCTAGTACGAAAGGCGCATATAGCCTCTCAGGCGTGTCCGTCCCACTGGTCAGGAGATAAACGATCCTCTTCTTCTCTGCCATGGCCTACCCCCCTTTACGTATAAGGACCCTAATCAGACCGTCCCTCTTCTCTATGGCGACCACCTGATGGCCGGCCCACTTGGCCCAGGCCGGAAGATCGGCCTCCGCTGCCGGGTCGGTAGCCAAAATCTCCATCATTTCCCCTGGCGCCAGCTCCTCTATCTCCTGTCGGGCCTTGAGCACCGGCCCCGGACAGAATACCCCCTGCACATCTACTACCTTGGCTATCCCCAAGACCATCCCTTACCTCCTTAATGGCAATTATCTCATTTTCCGATTCAATTTGTCAACTTGATTCTCAAGGGTGGGTAGGGATAAAGGGCTGGTGGGGTTTGGTTGGTGGCCTAAGGGTTGTTGTTGGCCTAAACTGGGGGGTGGAGTGACCACATCTGAGAGCCATATAGAGGGGAAGGTTTGGGGCATAGGTGATGTAGCCTTAGCCCTGCTGGCGGTAGTGGTAGGGGCGGTAGTGATTTTGGCTCCGGCGGCAGGGGTGGCGGCGGTCTTGGCCCGCGGGACGCAGTTGGAGGAACATGAGGGGGCTATGGCTGCCCTGCTAGGGGGTAACATCGCTGTGGAGGCGCTATTGCTTCTGCTGCCGTTATGGGTGGTGATGCGAAGGGGCCATAAGGCGACCTCATTGGGATGGCGATGGCCCCGACGGGCTGGCATATGGGCAGGAATAGGGGCCCTTACGGCTGCATATGCCATCTTGGGGGTGTATGGGGTCATAGTCCAGGCGTTAGGGTTGGATGAGCTGCAGCCGAAGTCTGCCTTCCCTGAGGTCGTCTTCGAGCGTCCTGTCCTGATAGCCCTGGTAGGGGTAATGGTATTAGCCTTAGCGCCCATCGCTGAAGAGACGTTCTTTCGGGGCTTCGTCTTTGGTGGGCTTAGGAGGAGGTGGGGTATAGTTTGGGCCGCCTTGGCTTCAGGGGTCTTGTTTGGGCTCATGCACTTGCAGGCTGGGGCTATAGTTCCCTTTACAGCTATAGGCGTAGTTTTCGCCTTGGCCTACTCGTATACGGGCTCCCTTCTGCCCAGCATATGGGCCCACCTTGCCTTCAACTCGGTGAGCTTTGGGGTCCTGGTAGCCAGCAGCTGATGAGCCGAATAGGGGAGAGCTTTCAGGAGCTCAGAAGGAAGGGCGAGCTAGGGGTCATCGTCTATTTACCTGTGGGCTATCCCTCAGTAGAGGCCACTTTGGAGTTGGTACCAGCTGTGCTAGAGGGGGGAGCGCACATGGTAGAACTGGGCATCCCCTTTTCTGACCCCCTAGCCGATGGCGCTACCATCCAGCGGGCAACTCAGGTGGCCTTAGAGCAGGGGGTAACGGTGGAGAGGTGCCTAGAGGTGGTTGGGCGGTTACGTGGCCGAGGGGTGGAAGCACCTATCGTCCTTATGACCTACTACAACCCTGTCCTGGCCTACGGCGAGGAGGACTTCCTGGTTCACAGCAAAAAGGTGGGGGCTGATGGCCTCATCGTGGTGGACCTTCCATGGGAGGAGGGGGAGAACATAAGAGAGAAGAGCCTTCGATTGGGCCTGGACTTCATACCTTTAGTTGCTCCCACTACCCAGGACGACAGGATAGCGCGCATGGGAAGGGAGGGCCGGGGCTTTATATACTGCGTAAGCGTCACCGGGGTGACAGGGGCTAGAGACGAACTGCCACCTGATCTGCCCCAGCTGTTGCAACGAGTAAGGGCCTACTCCCCGTTGCCAATAGCCGTAGGATTTGGTATATCTAAACGCAAGCACCTAGAAGCCGTCCGGCCCTTTGCCGAAGGGGTGGTAATAGGCAGTGCCCTCATCCAGACTATGGAGGGGGCGAAACGGGAAGAAGCGATAGCGAGGGCGAGACGCTATGTGGAGGTGGTCACCGGCCGTAGGGCTGAGGCGCCCCATGATGACCTCTTTTAGGGGCGGGCCCCAGGCCGGGTCATTTGCTTGAGCTTCGGCAGGGCGGGCCCGGCCATATGGCGGAGGTCGTGGCATGCTGTGCCGGGGCATAAGAGGGGCTACTACAGTTCCGGCCAACACCCGCGAGGCCATTATGGAGGCTACGCGGGAGCTCTTGATGGCCATGTTGGAGGCCAACCAGCTGAAGGTAGAAGACATCGCATCGGCCATCTTCACCACCACGCCAGACCTGACAGCCGAGTTCCCAGCAGTGGCTGCCAGGGAGATGGGCTGGACCCACGTAGCCCTCTTATGCAGCCATGAGATGAGCGTGCCAGGCTCTTTGCCCATGTGCCTACGTGTCCTCCTGCATGTCAATACCGACAAGAGGCCGGAGGAGATCGTCCACGTTTACCTGCGCGGGGCCCGGATCCTGCGCCCTGAGTATGGGGCCTAAAGCCCCACATGTATGACGCCATGACGGGGAGGAGGAAGACTCATGATCGTAGTCATGAGGGCCGATGCCACACCTAAAGAGGTAGAATTGGTGGCCTCAAAGATAAGGGAGCTAGGCTACCAGGCCCGACCTATCCATGGGGTAGAGAGGACTGTAGTGTGCGTTCTAGGCCAAGTCTACCCTGAGCTGATGGACGAGCTCCTCGTGCTGGACGGAGTGGAGACCGTTCTACGGGTGAGCAAGCCCTACAAGCTGGCCAGCCGGGAGGTTCATCCCATGGACACTGTCATAAGGGTTGGTGACCTAAGGATCGGCGGTGGGCACATCGTGGTGATGGCGGGGCAGTGCTCGGTAGACACCGTCGACTACACCCTGGCCACGGCCCGAGCAGTGAAGAGGGCTGGGGCCCATGTCCTGCGGGGTGGGGCCTTCAAGCCTCGTACCAGCCCCCACTCTTTCGAGGGCCATGGGAAGAAGGGCCTAGAGATCTTGGCCCAGGCCAAGGCTGAGACGGGCCTGCCCATCATCACCGAGGTCCTAGACCCCAGGGATGTGGAGATAGTAGCAGAAGTGGCAGACATCCTCCAGATCGGCTCCCGCAACGGCCAGAACTTCGCCCTCCTGAAAGAGGTAGGCCGTACAGATAAGCCCATCCTCCTTAAAAGGGGGATGTGGGCCACCATGGAAGAATGGCTCCTGGCTGCCGAGCACATAATGTCCCAGGGCAACCACAAGGTCATCTTGTGTGAACGGGGCATCCGTACCTTCGAGACGAACACTCGCTTCACCTTCGACGTCAATGCCATCCCCTGGGTGAAGAGGGAGAGCCATCTACCTGTCATTGCCGACCCCAGCCACGGCACTGGCCGCTGGTACCTGGTGGAGCCTGTAGCCTTAGCCGCTGTGGCTGCCGGCGCCGATGGCCTCCTTATAGAGGTCCACGTGAGCCCTGATCATGCCCTCTCCGATGGCGCCCAGTCCTTAACCCCGGAGAACTTTACACGGCTAATGGAGAGGCTGCGGGTTTTGGCTGAGGCGCTGGGAAGACCCCTCCACCCCGAGGTAGCCCAGACTTCGGCAAGGGGCAACGGGCAGATTTCCTAGAGGGTAGCTTTGGAGCCGCAGCTGGAAGGCTTTCCAGGGCCTCTGCACCACCTGATCACGGAGGCGGAGGAGGGCCGCATAGACCTATGCCGCCTTTCCCTCTCCCGTGTAGCTGCCAGTTGGTGGGAGGAGGCCCAAGAGCGACCAATAGGGCCTGATGACCTGGTCTTCTTCATAAAAGCGATGGCCCGCCTCTTAGAGCTTAAGGCCCAGGCCCTCCTCTACCCTCAAAATAACAGCACCCAAGATGTGGCAGAAGGTGATGAAATCTCTAAAGCCTTGGCGGAGTGGCCCTTCTTGGCAGAGGCTGTTCAGATTTTGCGCGCCTGGGAAGGAAGGAGGGCCTATCCTCGGCCTAATAGAGGGGGGCAGCTGCCTAAGTCTCCAGACCTAGGAGTCGTAAGCCTCAGAGATCTGGCCAAGCTGGTCCAAGAAGCTCTCCAGGGTAGGCCCCAAGACCCTGCGCCACTAGACCTCCATGAGGAGGTGGTACGGCTACAAGAAAAGGTGGAAGAGTTAGAGGCCATCTTGGCCAGAAATGATGGGCCCATATCCTTCCAGCAATTGTTACAGTCGTGCCAGAGCAGAAGGGAGGTTATAGTCCTCTTTCTAGCTGTGCTGGAGCTGCTAAAGCAGGGGCGGCTGTGGGCTTACCAAAGCTCCCCTTTCGCTGAGATCCTTATTGCGCCCGTCCCTAGAGGGTTGGGGGAGGAGATGCCTGGCTCCCTGGCCTCCTGATAGACTAGTCCTAGACGATGGACAAAAGGGAGAGGGTAAAGGCGGCCATCCTGGGCAAGCCAGTGGACAGGGTGCCGGTATCGGCGTGGGGCCATGATTTTGGACGGGAATGGTCGGCCCAAGGCTTGGCCCAGGCCACCCTAGAGGCGTACCGCCAGTACGACTGGGACTTTATCAAGGTGAACCCCAGGGCGACGTATTATGGGGAGGCCTGGGGTAGTAGGTTCGAGCCCCATCCCTCGGGTGATGAGGGGCCAAGGCTGATAGCTCCCGCCGTAACCTCCCCAGGTGACTTGGCCCGCATTTCCCCTCTTCCCCCCGATGCAGGGCCTTTGGGAGAACAGTTGGAGGCCTTACAGCTCATCGCCCAGGAGGTAAAAGGGGAAGTCTTTATCGTGCAGACGGTGTTTAATCCCCTTGCCGTCCTCTCTCAGCTAACGGGGAGCCTAGAGGCGACGAAGAGGTTGATGTTGGAAGTACCCGAGGAAGTGGAGGGGGCTTTAGATGCTATAGCTGTCACCCTGGCCCGTTACTCCCAGGCTTGCCTCAAGGCCGGGGCCGATGGGATCTTCCTGGCTACAGTAGGTTGGGGAAGCCGCAAAGTTATTTCTCCGGCTGCTTACGGGCGATTTGGCCGCCCATATGATCTGATGGTCCTTGCGGCCGTGGCCGATGCGCCCTTCAACATCCTCCACGTCTGCCGGGACTACAATCTTCTGCCCTGGCTGCTGGACTATCCTGTATCTTGCTTCCACTGGGCTGTCCATGCTGCAGGAAACCCTTCCCTGCAGGAGGTGCTAGCACGGGTAGGCCGGGCGGTGGTGGGGGGCGTTAACCAGGAGGGGGTCCTCGTTCAAGGACCGCCCCAAGAAGTGTTTAGGGAGGCCAGACAAGCTATTGAGGCCACTGGAGGGAGGCGGTTCTTGCTCGCCCCTGGCTGCTCCGTCCCCCCTAAGGTTCCTAAGGAGTGCCTCCTGGCGTTAAGGCAGTCGGTGGAGGTGGGAGGGTGAAAGACCAGGTGCGCTGCGAGCTAGCTGCCATGAGCTTGGGGCGCCCTGTTGCCCTAACGTTGGGGAAGTTCGATGGAGTCCACCGGGGGCATCAACATCTCATCGCCTGGCTTGTCCATAGGGCTAGGGAAGAGGGTTTGGCCTCCCTTGTTATCACCTTGCATCCCCATCCGTTAGAGGTGCTACAACCTGGTACGCCAGTGAGCTACCTGTGCACCCTAGAGGAACGGGTAAACCTTTTGCAGGCCTTAGGGCCAGACAAGGTGGCTATCCTCACCTTTACATCTGAGCTGGCGGCCATGTCAGCCCATCAGTTTGTGTCCCTGCTGCGCGAGGAGCTGGATATGCGCCTCCTAGTGGTAGGGCCCGATATGGCCCTAGGCCACCAGCGGGAAGGCGACGTTCAGGCGTTAAGCTCCCTCGGGCGAGAGCTGGGGTTCTGGGTAGAAGTAGTCCCCCTGCTAGAGGAGGATGGGCAGAGGATAGGCTCCTCTGCCGTAAGGGAGGCCCTGGCTAAGGGCCAGATGGAGAGGGTAGCCCACCTGCTCGGCCGCAACTACAGCGTCCAGGGCCTGGTGGTGAGAGGTGATGGGCGGGGAAAGGGTCTAGGCTTCCCCACTGCCAATATCGCCGTATCCCCAGAGATCGCCCTTCCCTGCAAAGGGGTATACGTGACAAGGGCCTACATAGGTGAAGCCGGCCTGCCAGCGTGCACCAATATAGGCACTCGCCCCGTCTTCGGCGGGGACAGGCTCACCGTAGAGACGTACATCCTGGACTTCCAGGGCGACCTATACGGCAGAGAGCTAAAAGTGGAGTTCCTACACCGTCTGCGCGACGAACTTAACTTCCCCTCTGTGGAAGCTCTGGTAGAGGCAATGCACCAAGACATAGCTCACACCCGGGAGTTCTTCGCCCAGCATGGATGAGGTGCGCGTCCCTTCCCCCCAGGAGTTGAAGCGGATCCTTCGTCGTGGGGTGGCGGAGGTGATCCCAGAGGGGGAGCTGGAACGCCTCCTCATGGAAGGCCGCCTGCTACGCCTTAAGATGGGCTTCGATCCTACACGGCCCGTGGTTACCCTAGGGTGGGCTGTGGGACTGCGCAAGCTGAGGCAACTCCAAGAGCTGGGACACCGGGCTGTCCTCATTATTGGCGACATCACCGCCCAGATAGGTGACCCCTCTGGCCAATCAGAAACTAGGCCTATGCTCTCCCCTGGTGAGGTGGAGGCTAATGCTCAGGCGGTGCTGGAAAAGTTCTTCCTCATCTTGGATCGCGAACGTACGGAGGTGCGCAGGCAAAGCGAGTGGTTTGGCCCCTTTGGCCTTCGAGAGGTAGTAGCCCTTGCTGCCAAGGCCACTGTAGCCCAGATGCTGCAGAGGGAGGACTTCGCCCAGAGGTATCGTCTGGGTAGGCCCATTGCCCTTCATGAGTTCATTTATCCCTTGCTTCAGGCATATGACTCGGTAGCGGTAGGGGCCCATGTGGAGCTGGGCGGTACAGACCAGAAGTTTAATATCCTCATGGGAAGGGAGCTGCAACCTTACTACGGCCAGCCTCCCCAGTGCGCTCTCCTCATGCCCCTTCTTATCGGTCTCGATGGCCAGCGTAAGATGAGCCAGTCCTTAGGGAACTACATAGCTATCGATGCCCCACCACATGATATGTATGGCAAGCTCATGTCCCTGCCTGATAACCTCATCGTCCATTACCTGGAGCTCCTCACCGATGTCCCAGACGAGGAGCTAGAGGATATAGCCCGTGGCCTACAAGAGGGGAAGCTGCACCCCATGGACGCCAAGATGTACATGGCTAAAGAGGTAGTGGCCCAGTTCCATGGCCTAGAAGCAGCCCAAGAGGCGGAAGAGGAGTTTGTGCGTGTCTTCCGGGCCCGGCAGGTGCCTACTGCTGCCCCCACCTTCCCCGTGCCTATGCAACCTGATAAGACCTCTTTCGTAGACCTGACGAGGGTCCTCGTCGACGCAGGACTAGTGCCCAGCCGATCCGAGGCCCGTCGTCTCCTCTCCCAAGGGGCCATCGAGGTAGATGGAGAGATGGTGCGCACGCCGCGCGTGCTGGTGCGCCATGGTAGCATAGTTAGGGTAGGCAAGCACCGGTTCCTACGCATTGTGGACGCCCACAGCAGCTAAATGGATCACGCTGTTGGCATTGACATCATAGAGATAGAGAGGATTGAGAGGGCCTTAGCCCACTTTAAAGACCGCTTTCTGCGCCGAGTCTTTACCCCCATGGAGGTAGCCCTGTTCGGCGAACGCCCTCACGAGCTTGCAGCCCGCTTTGCTGCCAAAGAGGCGGTGATGAAGGCCTTAGGTACCGGGGCCCGTGGCGTAGGCTGGCGAGAAATAGAGGTGTTACCCAATCGCCGTGGCAAACCTGTAGTCTACCTCCACGGTAGGGCCAAGGAGAGGGCTGCCCTCTTGGGCCTCTCAGGGCTCGATGTGAGCATGTCCCATTCCCGTCGCTATGCCGTGGCCTTGGCTGTGGGCCACTGCCGTCCCGACGACGGCGAAAAGGAGAGATGGCGCCTTCACCTGGGCGCCCTCCTCAGGGAGCGGGGGCTTCTGTCATGAAGCTAGTCACTGTGGCCGAGATGCGAGAGGCCGAGGCTAAGGCTGGCGTCCCTGTATACCAGCTTATGGAGAACGCGGGGCTGGCCGTGGCCCAGGAGGTGTGGCTCCTTTTAGGAGAGGTGGTGGACAGGCGGGTGCTCGTGCTAGTGGGCCCAGGTAACAATGGGGGCGATGGCCTGGTGGCTGCTCGTCACCTGCACGATTGGGGAGGGAAGGTTGAAGTCTACCTCCTTGCCCCTAGGCCGCCGGCCGATCCCGTATACGCCCAAGTAGTAGAGAGAGGCATCCCCATATACCTCGCCTCCCAGGATGCCCTCGAATCTTTCAAGGCCCTGGAAGAGGCCCTGGCCCGCGCCGATGTGGTAATTGATGCTATCTTGGGCACAGGCCGGGCACGCCCCATCGGTGGCGAGATGGCCGAGGTGCTCAAGAGGTTAGCTCAGGCGCGTAAACGCCCCCTCGCCCCTCGCCTTATCGCCCTCGACCTCCCTTCCGGAGTAGATGCCGACACTGGTGCCGCTGATCCTTACACCGTGGCAGCCGATGTGACTGTTACCCTCCAGTGGAGCAAGGTGGGCTTGCACCAGCTACCTGCCTCCCAGCTAACTGGGCGATTAGAGGTGGTAGACATAGGCATTCCCCCGGATCTTGGCGATGCGTTCCTTGTGGAGCTTATGGACCGGCGCTGGGCGCGCCAGCTCTTGCCACCGAGGCCTCCTGGAGCCCACAAGGGCACCTTTGGACGGGCCATAGTGGTGGCTGGCTCGCCTCGGTATATCGGTGCCGGCCGCTTGGCGGCTATGGGGGCGCTGAGAGTAGGTGCTGGCTTAGTAACTCTAGCTTGCCCTCAAACGGTTCACCCTTTGGTGGCAGCGGGCATAAGCGAGCCCACCTTCTTACCTCTGCCCGACTACGAAGGCCAACTATATGGCCACTCGTTGCAGCCCCTGCTAGAGGCCATAGAGGAGGGGTGCCAGGCCCTTCTGGTAGGGCCCGGGATAGGGCGAGGCGGCTATGTTCAGGGCTTTTTGGGCGAACTTTTATCTGCCTTAAGGGCCCGGAACGTGCCAACGGTTTTGGACGCTGATGCCCTCAACGTTTTAGCCACCTTAAGGGACTGGCAGGATCGTCTGGTGCCAGGTCTGGTTCTCACACCCCATCCGGGAGAGATGTCCCGCCTTTCTGGCCTGAGCATCCCTGAGATCCAGGCCAACCGCCTTGCTATTGCCCGAACCTATGCCCAAAGGTGGCAAGCAGTGCTGATCCTCAAAGGAGCCCACACGATCATTGCCGCCCCTGACGGCCGGGCCCTTGTAAGCCCCTTCGTCAACCCTGGTCTGGCCTCGGCAGGGACAGGTGATGTGCTGGCTGGCGCCGTGGCGGGCCTCATGGCCCAGGGATTACCCCCCTTTGCGGCGGCTGGCTTGGGGGTCTATCTCCACGGGCTAGCAGGAGAGCTAGTCCGCGAAGAGATGGGCGATGCGGGTATAGTTTCGGGGGATCTTTTGGAGGCCTTGCCTAGAGCGATCAAGTCCCTAAAGGGGTGAGGTCATGTCCCGGAAATGGACAGGGCTCAAGGGCCGCCTTTGGCGAGGACGGGGTCGCGTTCCTCCAGATGCCCTAAGTGGGACACCTTACCCTCCTCTAGTTCGCCGCCTCCTGTGGCTCAGGGGCGTACGGACCCCTCACGAGGCCCGCATCTTCTTGGGGGAAGAGAGACGGGAGCACGATCCTTGGCTTTTGCCAGATGTGGACAGGGCAGTAGAAAGGCTATGCCGTGCCATAGCCTACCAGGAACCTATCGCCATCTTCGGAGATTTCGACGTAGACGGGGTGACAGCTGCTGCCCTTCTTTGGCAGGCCATAGAAGGCTTAGGAGGGAGGGCTCTTACCTACATACCTGACCGGCTTCAGGAGGGTTATGGCCTCAATGTGGAGGCGGTGCGCTTTTTGAAGGGCCTAGGGGCCCGCATCCTTCTAGCTGCCGACTGCGGTACCACCGCCGTAACCGAGGTGGCCACCGCAAGGGCTATGGGCCTGGACGTCATCGTCCTAGACCACCACAGCGTTCCTCCGGAGCTACCCCAGGGGGCAGAAGTGGTCAATCCCAAGCGCCGCGATTCCCATTATCCTCATGGGGATCTCGCCTCAGTAGGTCTGGCTTTCAAGGTAGCGGCAGCGCTTTACGAAGCTATGGCCAGGCCCTTCCCTTCTGATGAGCTCTTAGACCTGGTGGCCTTGGGCACAGTGACCGACCTGGTGCCTTTAGTGGGCGAAAACCGCTGGCTTGTACAGGAGGGCCTTAGGGTTTTGCGTAGGGGTAAAAGGATAGGCCTATGTGCCCTGGCCCGGGAAGCAGGCCTGGACATCTCAAAGGTTGATGGATGGGCTATAGGCTGGGTGCTGGGGCCCCGCCTGAACGCTGCCGGCCGCCTCTCCCATGCTAACAGGGCGCTCCGACTGCTCCTCACCCGCGATGAGGCAGAAGCGGTAGCCCTGGCCCAAGAGCTGGATCTGCTCAACCGCGAGAGGCAGAAGCAGACCGATGCCGCCCTGGCCCTGTCCTATCAGATGATAGGTGATGGGCCTCTTCCTTCCCTTATCTTTGTCGGCCATGAGGATTTCTCCTTAGGGGTGGTAGGGCTGGTAGCTAGTAGGCTGTGTGAACAGCTTTACCGCCCCACCTTCGTATATGCGGTGACGGGCGAAACGGTTCGGGCCAGCGGGCGCAGCATCCCCCAGTTGGACTTGGCGTCTCTATTGTGGTCGTGTGGGCACCTTTTCGTTAAGTTTGGGGGGCATCGACAGGCGGCAGGGTTTACGGCCTTGCGGGCCCGCCTGAAGGAGGTAGAGGAGGGGTTACAGTCCCAGGCCGCCCATCTTCTGAAGGGGATAGATCTTACTCCCACCCTAGAGGTAGATGCACAACTTCCCTTGAACTCCCTTCGTGGCGAGATTCTACGGTGGCTCCAAAGAATGGATCCTTATGGCCCAGGTAATCCAGAGCCTGTTTTCCTGGCCAGAGG
>Ga0105160_1000196_pt1 | contig 30772 bp, 28 predicted proteins | sample GXS110809BmetaG_FD_89591 | JGI IMG/M metagenome (GOLD analysis project Ga0105160, IMG submission 89591) | Hot spring microbial communities from Gongxiaoshe hot spring, China to study Microbial Dark Matter (Phase II) - GXS 110809B | ecosystem: Environmental > Aquatic > Thermal springs > Hot...
ATGGTAGAGCTTTTTTTTCAAAATTTTTTAAAATCTTTAAAACAATCTCTCTTTCATCTTGATCTTCTAAAAATTCATAAGTATCTGGAAAAAGAAATCCTTCAAGCTTTTTGTCTGAACCAAAAATATCTTTAAGGTTTAACTCTGGAAAATCACCAAGAGTATATTTTTGAAGGTCAACATTCATATCATTTTTTTTAAAAACAACTTCAATATCTTTCAACGTAAATCCTGGAATTATCTTTATCTTTTTACCAACACCACCTCTTGTGAGAATCTCTACAAGCCTTATCATATTAACTGGTTCTTCAATTTTATAGTTTCCTGCCTTTATATCTTTAGTTTTACCTTTTAGGAAAAGATAGAGTTTAAAAATAAATTTTGAGCTTATAATTTGATTTTCTTCTAAAATTTGAGCAATTTTATCAACACTCTCGCCTTTTTTAATTTTAAATTCAAAAGGAAAATTATAAGAAGGAACAACAATTGTATAAATAAAATTAGCAACTATAAATATTAAAACAAAAATTACTACCACCCAGGGGTAAATTTTGTAAACGTTCATATTTCGTACTCTCTTATTTCGAGTTGACTCTCTATAGCTTTAAGAGTCTCTAAGGCTACTGAGACAACAATTAAAACTGAAGTTCCACCTATTGTCAAAAATCTTAAACCAGTTATAGCTTGCAAAAGAAAAGGCACAACAGCAATAATAGCTAAAAATATTCCACCAGCAAAAGTTGTTCGATAAACAATTTTTTTAAGATAGTCTCCAGTCTCAGTACCAGGTCTAAGTCCAGGAATAAAAGCACCATTTTTCTGAAGATTATTTGAAATCTCATATGGTTCAAAAGTAATCAAAGTATAAAAATAAGAAAAACCAAAAACTAATATAAAGTAAAGCAAGGCAAAAATAAGGCCATTATTTAAAAGACTCACAAGAGCTTGAGTAATATTAGAAAGAAAAGGAATGCCAAGAGCGTTAAAAATAAAGTTTAAAGTTTGAGGGAAACTTAAAAGAGCAATAGCAAAAATTATAGGAATAACTCCAGCTTGATTTACCTTAAGAGGAAGATATGTCTGACCTGGTCCATAAATTCTCATTCCTCTTACTCTTTTTACATAAGAAATTGGTATTCTTCTTTCTGCTTCATTGAAATAGACTACAAAAACTATCACTAAAATTGCAAAAATAAAAAATAAAATTAAAGAATTAAGCATCTCTAAAGTAAAGGTACTTAAAGTTAAAAATAATGAATTTGGAACCCCGGAAATAATGCCAGCAAAAATTAAAAGAGAAACACCATTACCTAATTTTTGTTCAGTTATAATCTCACCTAACCACATCAAAAAAACGCTGCCTGTAGCTATTATTACTAAATCAAACAAAATATTCCATATTGAAAGTTCTTTCAAAATTCCTTGAGTTTGAAGAAAGGTAACAAACCCATAACCTTGAATCATTGCTAAAGGAAAAGTAAGTAATCTTGCGTATTGATTAAACTTTGCTCTTCCCTCTTCACCTCCTTCATAGTACATTTCTTTTAGTTGAGGGAAAATTAAGGTAAGAAGTTGTAAAATAATTACGGCGGTAATATAGGGACCAAGACCAAGCATAGCGACCGAAAAGTTAGAAAGAGTATTTCCAAGAAAAATGTTTAAAATTCCAAAGAACTGATTCTGAGCTAAAAAATTTTTAACTTTGATAAGATCAATTCCAGGAATAGGAATATTGGCAGTAAGTCGAAAAACAAAGAGTAAAAATAAAATAATAAAAACTTTCTTCCTTATATCTGGAATTTGAAAAAGTTTACCTAAAATAAAAAATGTTTTTTTAATTTCTCTAGCAATCATATTGCCTTTATTTTTTCTCTTGCTTTTCTTGAAAGAGGAAGATTTTCAAAAATAAGCTTTTTGGTTAACTTACCTCTTCCTAAAATTTTTACTTTTTCATTTGGTTTTATAAGACCTTTTTGAACTAAAGTAATGGGACTAACAATTTCATTTTCTTGGAAAAATTTATCAATAATATCAAGATTAATAACTGTTGGTTTTTCGGAAAGGGGTTTAAATTTCCAACCTCTTTTTTTAGGAATCTTTAAAATTCTTTCTAAGTTTTGATCTTTAATATTTCTTCCTGCGCGAGCTTTTTGCCCTTTTTGCCCTCTTCCCGAATAATTACCTCTTTTCCCTCCCCTTCCTATTCTTTTTTTCTTTTTAAGTTTTGATTTTATTTCATGAGCCATCATGTTAGGATACTTTTTTTAGTTTTTTTAAAGCATTAAAAGCAGCCATACTATTTGTAAGATGATTTTTTGCCCGTGAAAGAATTTTAGCAACAGCATTACTAACTCCTGCTAAAGAAAGAACAACTCTAACTGCTCCACCAGCCACCAGTCCATGTCCTGGTTTAGCTGGTTTGATGATTACTTTTGCTGAACTATATTTCCCTTCTACTTCATGAGGTATTGTTTCATTTACTATTGGAACTTCTATCAAATTTTTCATTGCTTTATTTTTTGCTTTCTCTACAGCTTGGGCAACATCATCACCTTTATCAATTCCAATACCAACATGACCTTTTTGATCTCCGACTGCGACTGTTGCTTGAATTTTAAATCTTTTACCGCCAGCTGTGACTCTGGTAACTCTTGTAAGTTTTAATATTTTAAATTTCCATTCGGTATCTTTCATAATTAAAATTTTAAGCCACCTTGCCTCGCACCTTCAGCAAGGGCTTTAACTCTACCATGGTATTTATAACCATTTCTATCAAAAGCAACCATTTCAATATTTTTCTCTAAAAGTCTTTTAGCTATAAGTTCACCAACTTTATAAGCTTTTTCTTTTTTTGGAATTCTTTCTTTAATTTCAAGACTTGAAGCGCTAGCAATAACATTTCCCCTTGGATCAATCGCCTGAGCATAAATATGTTTTGAAGATCTAAAAACATAAAGTCTTGGTCTTTCAAAGGAAAACTTGATTTTTGCTTTTACTCTTTTTTTACGTAAATTTTTCCTTTTTTCTTTTAATTTTTTCATGCTTTTTTACCTACTTTCTTTTTAATAATTTCATTCTCATATCTTATACCTTTTCCATGATATGGTTCTGGTGGTTTTTGTTTTCTTATATAAGCAGCAAAATTCCCTACTTTTTGTTTATCTATACCCCAAACAGAAATTATATTTTTCTCTACGCTAACTTTAAGATCTTGGGGAATTTCAATTTCTACTGGATGAGTATAACCTATCTTAAGAACAAGTTTATTGCCAGAAACATTTGCTTGATAACCCAGACCTTCAATTATAAGCCTTTTCTGATAACCATTAATAACTCCTATAAGAGCATTATTTATTAAACTTCTTATTGTCCCCCAAAGTTTTTTTGTTTTTTTATTAATTTTCTCTGGAGCTACTTTAATTAGGCCATCTTCAAAAGAAACTTTAAAACCCTCAGGTATGTTAACACTCAAACTTCCTAATTTACCACTTAAAGTTATATTTCCATTTATTTTCACTTCAACACCTTCAGGAACTTTTATTGGTTTTTTACCTATCTTAGACATAATTAATATACTTCAATTAAATATTCTCCACCAATTTTTTTCTTTTTTGCCTCAATTTCAGTCATTAGTCCTTGAGGAGTAGAAATTATACCAAATCCATATCCTTGTTTAACTGGTTTTATTTCGCGATAACCTACATAAATCCTTCTTCCAGGTTTTGAAATTCTTTTAAACTCAAAATACTTTTGTGGATATTTAAGTTTTATTTTCAAAAATGACTTTTTATTAGATTCTTCTTTAGAAAAACTTTCTACTATTCCTTTTTCTTGAAAAATTTTTAAAATTTCATATTTTAACTTTGAAAATTGAACATGAACAAAATCCTTTTTTGCCATAAAAGCATTCTTAATTTGGACAATCAAGTCTGCTATTGGATCCGTCATTACCATGAAGCTTTTTTAAGTCCAGGGATAGCCCCTTGATGGGCTAGTTCCCTGAAACATATTCGGCAAACTCCAAATTTTCTCATATAACCTCGTGCTCTTCCACATTTAAAACAACGAGAAACTTTTCTCGTCTTATATTTTGGTTCTTTTAATGATTTCATAAAAAGGGCTTTTCTTGTCATAAACAATATTATACCATAAAAAACTTGATTTAGATTATAATTTAGTTATGGAAAAAATAGAAAAAATAACAAGGATCTTGGAGGAAGTTATAACCTATCAAGATTTAAAAAACTATATTAAAAATAATATTCCCTTGAATCATTATATAGGGTTTGAACTTTCTGGTTTAGCCCATTTAGGTACTGCTCTTTTGACTTCTATAAAGATAAAAGATTTTCAAGAATGTGGTATAAATACAAATATTTTTTTAGCTGATTGGCATTCTTGGATAAACGATAAACTTGGTGGAGATATGGAAAATATAAAAAATTTCGGTGTTAATTATTTCAAAGAGGTTTTTTCAGCCACTCTCAAAAGCATTGGAGCTCAAGAAGTAAATTTCATTTTAGCTTCTGAATTTTATAAAAAAAACGATCACTATTGGGAAATAGTTATAGAGATAGCAAAACATACAACGCTAGCAAGAGTAAAAAGAAGTATTGATATTTTAGGAAGAGAAAAGAAAGAAAATATTGATTTTGCAAAATTGATCTACCCTATAATGCAAGTAGCGGATATCTTTGCTGGTGGTTTTAATCTTGTTCATGCAGGCATGGACCAAAGAAAAGCTCATGTTATTGCTCGACAAGTTGCTTTTAAAATTAAAAGAGGTGGAATTTATTTTAAGGAAAAACGTCTAAAACCAATAGCTCTTCATCAACCTCTTCTTCCTTCTCTCTCTAAGCCCCCAATTTGGCCATTAGATGAAAAGAATATCTCTAAAGTAAAAACTGAACTTAAAATGTCAAAATCAAAACCTGAAGGTTGTATATTTGTCCATGACTCCCCCCAAGAAATCAAAGAAAAAATTATGAAAGCCTTCTGCCCACCAAATAGCACCATTTATAATCCAGTTCTAAGTATTGCCAGGCTTATAATTTTGCCCCTTAAAGAAATATTTAAAGTTAAAACTCAAAATGGATCTGTTAAAACATATACTGACCAGAAATCTTTAATTCAGGACTATCAAGATGGACTAATTCACCCCCTAGATCTTAAAGAAAGCGTCATTGAAGATTTAACTCAAATAATTTACCCTATTTATAAACATTTTAGTTCAGGTTATGGAAAGCAGTTAAAAGAGACAATAATTTCTCTTATCTCTAGATAACTTATAATTAATATAATAATGAACAGACAAGAAGCCTTAGAAATTTTAAAAAGTTATGTAAAAGATGAAAAAATAATCAAGCATTGTTTAGCTACAGAAGCCCTTATGAGAGAGCTTGCTAAAAGGCTAAATCAAGATGAAGAAAAATGGGCTCTAGCTGGTCTGTTGCATGATCTTGACTGGGATATTACAAGAGATAATCCTCAAGAACACAGTTTATTAGCAGAAAAAATTCTCTCGGAAAAAGGTCTTGATCCTGAAATTGTTAGTGCTATAAAAATTCATAACTATATCCATGGAATAGAACCGCAAACTCTCTTAGAAAAAGCCCTTTATAGTACTGAAATGATAACTGGCTTTATTGTTGCTGTTGCTCTTGTAAAACCATCAAAAAAATTAAAAGATGTCACTGTACAAAATCTTCTAGAGAAATTTAAAGAAAAATCTTTTGCTGCTGGGGCTAAAAGAGAAATAATTTCTTTAGCACCTCAATATCTAGGTTTAAGTTTAGAGGAAATTTTTTCCATCGCCCTTTCGGCGATGCAAAAAATTTCTGATGAGTTAGGATTATGAATTGGGAAATGATTTTATATAAAATAACTCATAACAAAATTGCCTTAATTTTTTTGCTTATTGGTTTTCTTCTTACAAGTTTAGGAATAGTCTTAAAAATAATAACTAAAAAAATAAAAAATAAAATAAAACCTGAGCTTGTAAAGGCGGTAGTCAATTTTTCTGGTATTTTTCCTGGAGAAAAAATATTTGTCTGGCCAGTGCTTAATTTTGATATTTTTAACTCAATAGGTAAATCAGAGGGTTTTATTTTTTATCTTGGTTTTGATAGTTTTTTAGGATATTTAGCAAAAGACCTTAAAAAAAAAGAAAAGCTTTATATCTTTAATGACTTTGAAAAAGGTCTTAAAAATGAAATTAAAAATTTTAATCATTTAATTTTATTTAAAAAGCCTAAAAATGTTGAATTTTTGAAAAATCTCAAAAATATAAAAATTACAACTTTTGGATTTGAACTTGAAAATCTAACTCCTAAAAAACAAAAAGAAAATTTATATCTTTATAGCCTTTAAAAATTCTAATTATGTTTTCTAAAGTTAAAATTTTCCTTTTACCAGCAATTACAATATTTTCTCTTTTGTTAGGAGTCTTTTTAAAACAAAACTATCTTTTCCTAATTCCTCTTTTAATAGGAATAGGAAAGTTTTTTGAATCGTCTTATGAGAAAATAAAAGAAAGAAAATTTTCTCTTGACTATATAGCTCTTACTGCTCTTTTACTTTCGCTTTATCTTAAAGAGTTTTTAGCCGGTGGAATAATTGGTATAATGTATATTCTTTCTTCTAGTCTTGAAGAATATGGAAGTCAAAAAGCTGAGAAAACATTAAAAAGTCTAAAAGAAAGTTTCCCCAAAAAATGTCAACTTAAAGATGGGAGTTTTAAAAATATTACTCAAATAAAAGAAGGAGAAATAATAATAATCAAAAGTAATGAGATAATTCCTCTTGATGGTTATCTTCTTTCAGATTTTGCCATCATAAATGAAGCTAATCTTACTGGTGAATCATTACCTAAAAATTACAGAAAAGGAGACTTTTTAAAAAGCGGCCTCATAAACATTGGTCCTGCAATTGAGATTGAAGTTTTGGGCGACTTTAATACTTCTTATTATCAAAAAATTATAAAGCTAGTTGAAGATATTAAGAAAGAATCTTCACCATTTATAAGACTAGCTGAAAAAGTAAATATTCCCTTTACAATTATAACTTTTCTTCTAAGTGCTCTTGCCTGGATAGTTTTTAAAGATTTCCAAAGAGTTTTAGCAGTTCTAGTAATTGCTACTCCCTGCCCCTTACTTATTGCTGTTCCTTTAAGTTTTATAGGTGGAATAAACAAGTCAGCAGGAAAAAATATAATCATTAAAAAGCTACTTACAATTGAAATTTTAAACAAAATGAAAATTATTTTATTTGATAAAACTGGAACTTTAACTTTAGGAGAAGTTGTTCTTAAAGATTACCAAATTAAAGGCGATAAAGATGAAAAAGAAGTTTTCAAAATTGCTGGCTCTCTTGAAAGCCATTCAATCCATCCTTTAGCAAGATCTTTAACTAAAATAGCTAAAGAAAAAGTTGACAATTTCTACCATGTAGAAGATTTTGAGGAGAAAATAGGTGAAGGAATTTATGGGAAAATAAACAATAAAACTTACTGGTTAAAAAAAACAAAGGAAAAAGTTGAGGGGATAGGAGTTGACCTTTTTGAGGATGGAAAACTAATAGCAAGGTTTATTTTTGATGATATTTTAAAAGATGATGCTTTAAAAGTCTTAAAAGACCTCTCAAAGGAATATAAAGTAGCTATCGTAAGTGGTGACAGAAAAGAAAATGTTTTAAGAAGTCTTAAAAATATAACTGAAGAAGAAAATATAGAAATATATTCTGATCTTTCTCCTGAAGAAAAAATAAGAATAGTAAAAGAATACCAAAAAAAAGGAATTGTTGGAATAGTTGGAGATGGAATAAATGATGCTCCAGCCTTAGCTGTAAGTGATGTTGGAATAGTTTTCTCTGGTACAGAAAATTCAGCTTCAATTGAGGCGGCTGATATAGTTTTACTTTCTCATGAGTTAGAAAAAATTAAAGAGGTTATTGAAATTTCTAAAAATTCATTTAAAATAGCAAAAGAAAGTCTTTTTCTTGGTGTTGGACTTTCTTGTTTGGGAATGATTTTTGCTTTTCTTGGTTTTATTCCTCCAGTCTATGGAGCAATAATTCAAGAAATAATAGATCTTTTTGTTATCCTAAATTCATTAAGATCAACTTTTTAATTAAAATGAAAATTGACGGCCAAGTAATAGCAAAGGAAATAATAGAAAATCTTAAAAAAACAAGAGAGAAAATAAAGGAAAAATTAGTTTTGGGAATTATAAAAGTTGGTCACGATCCAGAAGTGGATTTATTTATTAAACAAAAAGAAAAACTAGCAAAAGAATTGAATATTGATTTTCGTGTTTATAACCTGAAAGAAACTGTTAAAAAGAAAGAATTAAGAAATTTTATAAAAGATCTTGTTAAGAAAAAATATCCTCAAGGATTAATTCTTCAATTACCTTTACCAAAGCATTTAAACCAACAATATTTTCTTAATGCTCTTCATACAAAAGACATCGAGTGTTTGACTGTCAAAAACCTCGGGTACTTTTTTTCTGGAAAACCAAAAATTTTACCTCCATCCGTAAAAACAGTTGAAGTCATCTTAAAAAAAATTAATTTTAATCCAGAGGAAAAAAACTGCCTTGTCCTTGGTTATGGGAAACTTATAGGAAAACCAATAGCTCATTGGCTAAGAGAAAAAAAAGCAAATTTAATTTTACCTCATCGAATTGAAGATGATTTTCTTTTGAAAAGTGATCTTATAATAAGTGGAGTTGGAGTTCCAAAAATTATAAATAAATGTAAAAAAGGAGCAGTAATAATAGATTTCGGCTATAAAAAATTAGAAAACAAAATTTATGGAGACTTAGATGAAGAAAAAATTGAAAACTTAGCAAGTTACTATACCCCTACCCCAGGAGGAACTGGCCCAATTTTGGTTGCTTGCTTATTTGAAAATTTTTTAGAAAAGTTTCTTTAAAAGTCTTTATCTTCTATTAAAATTTCGCTTTCAACTGGAGCTTTACAAATTTTTGAAGCTTCTTTAAATAAATTCAAAATTCTACTTTTTGCTTCATGCCACTGCAAACTTGCTCGTGTTACTTCTTGAAGGTATTCTTTTTGAGCTTGCACCAGTGCTTCTTTTCTTGCTTTAGGTTCTTTAATATCTAAAGCTGAAAGAAACTTTTCTTTTCGAGATTCTCTTGCTTTCTCTATTTTCTCAAGATAAGCTCGGCGCTCTTTTGAAAGTTCTTCTTCTTTTGTCTGAACTGCTTTTTTAAGACATTCAACATCAACTTCAACTGGTTCTGTTTTTTCAACTTCTTTTAATTTTTCTTCAAGTAGTTTCTCTAATAATTCCTTTGTCATTGGTCCAAAATATCCTGTTGCTGGTAAGCCTTTTTCTCTCTGAAGCTTTAAAATAGCATCTCTTACTGATGGTCCAAAATAATCATTAATCTCAAATTCTTTTGGTAAGTATCCAAGCTCTTTTAATATTTTCTGTAATTCTTTTACCTCTTCTTTTCTAACTCCTAACTTAAGACCTGCTGAAGGAACTTTTACTTTTATCTCTAATGTTCCTTCCTTTAATTCCACTTTACCTTTTCCAGGTACCATTGGACCAACCAAATTTTCTGTATTACTTTCCCCAGAAACAGGACTAGGTATAGGAGAAGGAACTGGACTTGTAGTAGCTGAAGGAGCTGGAAGTGGAAATTGCCTTATAAACCTTTCTATTAAATCTTTTTTTTGTTCTTCAGAAATTGGCAAACTCCTTATTATCTCTTGAATATTTACTTGATTTAGTGGTATTTGGATTTTTGGCGCTCCTTGGGCCAAAATACTAAATGGTAAAAAAATTATTAAAAATAACAAAATCTTGTCCATGTTTAACAATTATAACACAAAAACAAAGAAGTAAAAATTTTCCTGTGGAAAACTTCTCTAGCTCAAAGCAAGTTAAATTTAGATTTTAAAAATAGCAATTTCAATTGGTAAAATCAAAATTGGTGGTTCTTTTTTTATTTGCCAATAAGCATTCAAAAAAAGACTCAAGTATTGATTTAAATCTTGAAGGCTAACTTCTTGCATAATCTCAAGAACTTTTTCAAAGTCTTCTTGAAGAAAATCTTTAATAACGATATTCTTTAAAGCTGGATTAACTTTGACGAAAGAAACTCCTCTTAAAAATTTTATTATCTCTTCTAAAAAAAGATTGACGTCATAGCCTTCAAAAAAAATATTATTGACTATCTCTAAAAGATTCTTTTTGTTTTTATCTCTAAGGGCTTGAAAGAAATCAAAGATTATTTCTTTTCTGACAGTACCAAAAAAGACTTCTAAATCATCTCTAGTAATTTCTTTTCCATAAGCATTTATAACTTTTTCTAAAATTGTCTCAGCATCTCTTAGACTGCCATTTGCTTGAAAGGAAAGAAATCTTAAAGCATCGTCAGCTATTTGAATCTTCTCACTTTCACAGATAAATTTCAATTTTTCAAAAATTTCTTGCGAGGTCAAATATCTAAATTGAAATCTTTGAGTTCTTGAAATTATTGTCGGTAAAACTTTCTCTGGCTCTGTTGTTGCTAAAATAAAAACTATATGTTCTGGTGGTTCTTCTAAAGTCTTCAAAAAAGCATTACTTGCTTCTTTTGTTAAAGAATGACACTCATCAACAACAAATACTTTCTTTTTCCCTTTTATTGGCCTTAATTTTACTGCCTCTATTATTTCTTTTATATTGTCAATTCCTCTTGCTGAAGCTGCATCAATTTCTACATAATCAAAAAAATTTCCCTCATTTATACCCTTGCAATTCTCGCATAAATTACAAGGATCAGCATTTTCCTTCAAATTAAGACAGTTAACTGCCTTAGCAAAAATTCTTGCTAAAGTTGTTTTTCCTGTACCTCTTGGTCCAGAAAAAAGATAAGCATGAGAGATTTTATCCTGTAAAATAGCATTTCTCAAACTTAAAACAATAGGCTTCTGCCCTATAAACTCAGAAAAAGTTTTTGGACGATATTTAGTGTAAAGCATTATATTTTAGGTAAAAGATTTTTTATATATTCAAAAAATTTTTCCAAACTCATAACTTTGTTCTCTTTCTTATGTCTTTCCCTTAAAGAAACAGTATTTGTTTGCACTTCTTTTTTGCCAATGACTAGAGTTATTGGTATTTTTTCTTTTTCAGTTAAAAATATTCTTTTAGATAGAGTTTGCTCTGGTTCTAAAAATTCAACTCGGAAGTTATCTTCTTTTAAAATGTTAAATAATTTCAATGAATATTTTCTTTCGCTTTTTGTAATTGGTAAAATTGCAATTTGAACTGGAGAAAGCCAGAAAGGAAAATCTCCGCCATAATGCTCAATCAAAATACCAAGAAATCTTTCGGTTGAACCTAAAATTGCTCTATGAATTATAATAGGTGTTTTCTCTTTCCCATCTTTGTCGGTATATTTAAGGTCAAACCTCTTACCTAAATTCATATCAAGTTGAACGGTTGAAAGTTGCCATTCTCTTGAAAGAACATCTTTGAACATAAAATCTATTTTTGGACCATAAAAAGCTGCTTCACCTACCCCTATTTTAAAATCAAGTTTATATTCTTTAACTAACTTTTTAAGAATTCTTTCAGCTTTTCTCCAAGTTTTCTCTTCCCCTATATATTTTTCTTTTTGAGATGGATCATGAACTGAAATCCTTGCCCAATATTCTTTAAAACCAAAAACTTTATAAACAATTTTTATCATTCTCAAAATAAGATCTATTTCTTGTTCTATTTGATCTTCTCTTAAAAATATATGACAATCATCTTGAGTAAGAGCTCTAACTCGAGTAAGACCAGAAAGTTCGCCACTTTTTTCGTAGCGATAGACTGTTGTTGTTGCTGTCCATCTTAAAGGTAGATCTCTGTATGACCACTTCGAGGATTTGTAAAGCATCATGAAGTGAGGACAATTCATAGGTTTGAGGTAATATTCATCTCCTTCGAGTTTCATTGGAGGAAAAAGAGCATCATATTTTTCAAGATGGCCCGAAATTTCATAAAGTTTTCTTTTTGTTATATGAGGAATCCATATTGGTTGATAACCCATTTTTTCTTGAAGACGAATTATCAAATCTTCAACAAGTCTTCTTAAAATTGCGCCTTTTGGCCAAAAAAGAGGAAGGCCTGGTCCAATATCATCTATTATTTTAAAAATTTTAAGTTCTTCTCCAAGTTTTCGATGATCTCTTCTTTTAGCTTCTTCAAGTCTAAATAAATAATCATCTAATTCCTTTTTAGTAAGAAAAGCAACTCCATAAACTCTTGTCAGTTGTTCTCTTGTCTCATCCCCTCGCCAATAAGCTCCAGCAAAATTCAAAAGTTTAAAAGAATCTTTAGGAATTTGAGAAGTCCTTTTAACATGTCCACCTCGACAAAGATCAATAAAATCTCCAACCTTGTAAATTGTTACTTTTTTTACCTTTTTAGGTTTAAGATAACCTGCTTTTATTTTTTGTAATGTCTCATATTCGGTTGTTCCATATTTTTCAATATCTTCTAAAAGTTCTAATTTAAATGGCTGATCTTTAAAAATATCTTTTGCTTGAGAAATAGAAAGAACTTTTTTTTCAAATTTTAGATCCTGGTCAATAAACTGTCTCATTAAAGATTCGATTTCTTGAAGATTTAGTTCTTGAGAAAGTAAAAAATCATAAAAAAATCCATTCTCAATAACAGGTCCGATACCAAATTTAGCTTTTTTATCTTTAGTTAAAACAGCTAAAGCTAAAAGATGAGCAAGAGAATGCCTAATATTGTATAATTTTTTCATAGAAAAATTATAACACACTAAGAAATTTTTAATTCACTTGCTTGGTTGCAAATAATTTTCTCTGATTCGTCCTCTTGTTTTACTTTACCAAAAATTTCTAAAATTTTCCCTTCTTTCCAAATTGAAGTATCCTTCTGATAAACATTTGGATAAACAAGAACATCAAATTTTCTCTCTAAAGCGTCAATACTAGCGTGAATCATTGTTTCTCCATTTTTTGTAATTTTTCTTTTAACTTCCTCAACAATACCTAAAATTTTAGCTTCTTGAGATTTTTTGATAGAAACAAAATTTTTGACAACGCTTTTAAGTTTGTCAAGGGGGTGACCAGAAATATAATTTCCAAGATACTCTTTTTCCCACTTTATTTTTTCTTCGAATGTCGCTGGTATAACTTTATTTAAAGATAATTTCTCTAAAGGACCTCCAAATAATGTTCTTTGTCTTATTGAGGTACTTTTACTTGTTTGATTGAAATGAAGAAGTTTATCTAAGTTAAAAAGCAAAACAGCTCTATCAGCAAATCTATCAAAAGTTCCTGCTTTTATAAGACTTTCTAGGGACTTTTTATTTAAATCTTTATGTTTTATTCTTGTAAGAAAATCCTCTAAACTTTCAAAGTAACCACCTCTTTGTTTTTCCTCATCAATAGCTAAAGCTAAATTTTCACCAACGTTTTTTATAGCTAAAAGTCCATATCTTATAGAATTTGGCTTTTGCATCACAAACTCGGCTGAAGATTCATTTATATCTGGAGGAAGAATTTTAATTCCAAGACTTCTTGCTTCATCAATTAGGACTTTAGCTCTTTCAATATCATAACCTTCAGCGTTAAAAAGAGCTGTCATAAATTCAAGTGGGAAATTAGCTTTAAGATAAGCTGTCTGATACGAAAGAATTGCATAAGCTGTTGCGTGAGATTTATTAAAACCATAGCGAGCAAATGGTTCATACCAATTCCAAATAGCTTGAGCTATTGAAGGAGAAATCCCATTTTCAATCATTCCTTTTATCATTTTCATTTTTTGTTCAATAAGAAGCTCTGGAATTTTTTTTCCGATGGCCTTTCTTAAAACATCTGCTTCAGAAAGACTAAAACCAGCTAGAACTTGAGCAATTTTCATAAGTTGTTCTTGATAAACAGCTATACCATAAGTTTCTTTAAGAATAGCCTCAAGTTTAGGATGAAGATAAGTTATTTTCTCTTCTTTATGTCTTCTTCTGATATAAGATGGAATAAGGCTTAAAGGGCCAGGTCGGTAAAGAGCTATCATGGCAATAATATCCTCAAATCTTTCTGGTTTAAGAGCTTTAAGATATCTTCTCATACCAGCGGATTCAAGTTGAAAAACCCCAACTGTTTTTCCTTCTTGAAAAATCTTAAATGTTTTTTCATCATCAAATTTTTCTCCAAACTCTATTTTAATTCCATGCTCCTTTAAAACTAATTCTTTTGTATTTTCAATTATTGTAAGATTTCTTAAACCTAAAAGATCTATCTTTAACATTCCTAAATCTTCTATTGAATGCATATCATATTGAGTGATAATTTTTTCCTCATCTTGAGGAGCTCTTTGAAGAGGAACAAGTTTGATAAGATCTTCTTGACCTATAACAAGACCACAAGCATGAACAGAAGCATGCCTTATTGTCCCCTCAAGATGCATAGCATAATCTATTAAAGTTTTAACTTTTTCATTTTTAAGATAAAGATCTTTTAACTCCCTTATTGTTTCAACTGCCTCCTTGAGACTTTCCATTCCCATCGGAACTAACTTTGCAAGTTGATCACAAAATTGATATGGATAATCAAGAACTCGACCAACATCTCTTATAGCTGCCCTTGATTTTATAGTTCCGAAAGTAATAATCTGAGCTACTTTATTTTTTCCATATTTTCCTTCTATATACTTAAAAACTTCATCTCTTCTAGTATCGGCTATATCAATATCAATATCAGGAAAACTAACACGATCTGGAGTAAGAAATCTCTCAAAAAGTAAATCGTACTTCAAGGGATTAACATCTGAAATATTTAAAAGCCAGGCAACAATGCTACCTGCCACTGACCCTCTTGCAGGACCCACAGCAATTCCTCTTGATTTTGCCCAGTTAACAATGTCTGAGACAACTAAAAAGTAAGAAGAAAATTTAGTTTTTTCTATTATTTCCAGTTCATACTCAGTTCGCTTAATTATTTCTTGTTCATTTTCAAGACCTTTTTCTTTTAGCCCTTTCCAAACAAGTTTTCGAAGATAAGACTCGGGTGTCTCCCCTAAAGGAAGATCAAATTTTGGCATTCTTAAAACACCTAAAGGAAGTTCTATATTTACTTTTTCGGCTATCTCAATAGTATTTTCTAAAGCATCTGGAAATTCCTTAAATTTTTCTTTAAATTCCTCCGGACTAAGAAAAGAAAAATCATCATCTTTAAGAGTTAATCTGTTAGGATCACTTAGTTTTGTTCCGGTAGTAATTGCCATTAAAATATCTTGAATTTCTGCATCATCTTTTCGAAGATAATGTGAGTCTTGAGTAGCAACTTTTTTTATTTTGGTAACTTCAGCGACTTTTAAAAGTCCTGGTAAAGAAAGAACATTATCTTTTATATGAGGATGATTTTGAATTTCTATATAAAAATCATCACCAAAAACACTTTTCATTTCTAAAGCTACTTGGACAGCTTCATCAAATTTTTTCTCTCTCAAAAGATAAGGAATTTGACCTGAAGGACAGCCAGAAAGAACTATTAGTCCTTCTTTGTTTTCAAAAAGTAATTCTTTATCAATTCTTGGTCTATAATAAAAACCTTCAAGATTGGCAAGAGTCACTAATTTAACTAAATTTTGATAACCAATAAAATTTTTAGCCAATAAAGTAAGGTGAAAATTTAAAGCATCTATTTTCCCTTCTTTTTTAAATCTTGATCTTGGAGCTAAATAAGCCTCAACTCCTATTATCGGCTTTATATCTCTTTTTTTAGCTTCTTTATAAAACTCTATAGCACCATAAAGATTTCCATGATCGGTAAGGGCAAGAGCTTTATATCCATATTCTTTTGCTAAATCTAAAAGTTCAGGAATTTTTGGAAGACCATCAAGAAGACTGTAATGACTATGAGTGTGAAGATGAACTGGTATCATAATATATTATAATAAAATAAAGCCATGGAAAGAATTATAAAAGAAAGTCTTAAAAAAATTAAAGAGCTAAGAAAACTTGGTATCAATCCCTATCCTTCAAGAGTGCCAAGAAGTTTTTCTATTCTCCAGGCTATTGAAAAGTTTGAAAAGTTAAAAAAAGAAAAAAAGAATATCTCTTTAGCTGGAAGGGTGATTGCTTGGAGACAAGTAGGAAAAATTTCCTTTGCTAAAATTCAAGATGAAAGTGGTCAAATTCAAGTAATTTTCAAAAATGAAATAACTAAAGACTATCACCTAACTTCTTATATCGTCTTAGGAGATATTATATTTGCAACTGGCTTTTTAGATTTTTCTCAAACTAATGAAAAGAGCCTTTTTGCTAAAAAATTCGGCTGGGGAGCAAAAGTAATTCGCCCTCTTCCAAAAGAATACTACAAAATAAAAGATGAAGAAATTCTTTCGACAAAAAAATATCTTTTAACTCTTCTTTGGCCAGAAGAAAGAAATCCCTACTATTTAAGAGCAAAAATTTATAAAAAACTAAGAGAATTTCTTGAGAAAAATAAATTCACTGAAGTAGAAACTCCGATCCTTCAAACTCATTACGGTGGGGCTCTAGCAAGGCCATTTAAAACATATCTTGAAGCCTTAAAAATTCCACTTTACTTAAGAATTTCACCAGAAATCTATCTTAAAAAAATGCTTGTAGGAGGCTTTGAAAGAATCTACGAAATTGGAAAAGATTTCAGAAATGAAGGAATTGATAGAGAACATAATCCAGAGTTTTCAATGATAGAACTTTATGTAGCCTGGAAAGATTTAAAATGGTTAATACCCTTTACTGAAAGACTTATAAAATACCTTGTAAAAAGTATTTATCCTGATCTTAAAATAAAATATCAAGAAAAAGAAATAGATTTAAATAAAAAGTGGAGAATTGTTGATTATTGTAAAATGATTAAAGATTAAACTGGTCTTGATTATTTTAATTCATCTCTAGAAGAAATCGAAAATTTTGCGAAAAAAAACCAAATAATAGTTAAAGCAAAAATAATTACAAAAGGAAAATTAATAGATGAAATCTTCAAAAAACTTATAAGACCAAATCTTATCGAGCCAACATTTTTAATTAATCATCCTACAGAAATTTCACCTTTAGCAAAAAATTACTTTAAAAACCCTTTAATTACTGAAAGGATGCAACTTTACTTAGCTGGATTTGAAATAGCTAATGGCTTTTCAGAACTTAATGATCCAAAAGAGCAAGAAAAAAGACTTAAAGAACACCAAAAACTTCTCAAAAAAGGTGAACTAGAATCTCATCCTTACGATAAAACTTTCATCGAAGCCCTCGAATACGGAATGCCACCAACAGCCGGACTTGGAATAGGACTTGATAGACTTATTACTATTCTTGCTAATAAAAAATCACTCAGAAATGTTATTTATTTTCCATTTATAAAAAAAGACTAATTTTTAAATTCTAAATTAAACTTTTCTTTAAGAATTTTTCTAAGCTCTTCTTGGACTTTTTCTTCATCATTAAAAATTTTTCTTAGTTCTGCTTTCTTTTTTCTTATAAATTTTCTTATACTTTTTGGTAACATGTTAAATCTTATGTAAGGTATAACCTTCGTTAACTTTATCAAGATTAGATCCTTCAATAACCATTCCACAAAGACCTTGATCAACAGAATCGCAAGAAATCTTATCTTTCTCTATACTTACAATAACCCCACCAGCAACAATTTTGTTATTTTCGTCCTTTATCACTACCCTATCGTTTAATCTAAAAGATCCTTCTTCAACCTGTCCACCAACAGTTACTTTAGATCTTTTCTGGCTAAAAACTTTCAAAATTTTCAAAATTCCAATCTTTTTTTCTTGTGTTTCTTCTTGTAAGATCTCTTTATAAATTCCATCATTAATTTCATAAATACTCCTTCCTTGAATAATTTTTATAGGTTCTGGAAAAATTTCTGTTTTCAAAAAGTTAGGAATTTTAACGTCAAACAAAATTAAATTTGGATGATATGTTTTTATAAAGTCAACATCCTTTTTCACTAATTCTCCAACACTTGCATCTATTATTTTTAATTTTATTTCTTTTTCAGACGCTATCTTTTCTAAAGCACCAATTATTGCTTCAATTTTTCCATAATCAGCTGCCTTTATCAAAAATTTAATTTCTTTTTTACCTTGACCAAGAACAAGATTTTTAAAAAATCTTTCTTGCAAAATATCTACTTTATTTTGACTGATAACTTCACCGGCAAAAGGAAGTTCTTCAAAACCAAAAATTATAGCTGGAATTGAAGGGATAAGTTCTTTTAATTCTTTTCCATCAGTATTTATAATTTTTTTTACTTTACCATAACTTGAATAAGAAAAAATTTCTTGGCCAGTTTTTAAAACACCATCTTTAAGTACAATTAACACCTCATTCCCTATTTTTATATCCTTATAAGATTCTAGAACATAACCAAAAAACGGCGCTTCATCATCATAAGAAAAATTATAAAGATCACTTAAAAGATAAAGTCCTTCAAGCATCTGGTCTATTCCCTGACCTGTTCTGGCAGAAATTAAATAACAAGGAACATCACCTCCCCATTCTTCAAAAACAACTCCTAGTTCTGAAAGCTGCTTTTTTACTTTTTCTGGTTGAGCTAAAGGTCTATCAATTTTATTAATTGCCACTACATAGGGAATTTTAAATTCTTTTAAAAATTCTAAAGATTCTTTTGTTTGAGGCATAACTCCATCATCAGCAGCAACAACTAGAATTCCCAAATCTGCTACTTGAGCTCCTCTTTTTCTCAAAGAAGTAAAAAGTTCATGTCCTGGAGTGTCAATAAAAGTAAAACTTCCTGTAGAAAAAGCATTTATTTTTTGAGTAATACCACCATATTCCTTTTCAACTAATCTTGTTTTTCTTATCCAATCCAAAAGACTAGTTTTACCATGATCAACATGACCTAATATTACAATTATTGGTATTCTTTTTTGCTTCATAATAAAAAAGCTAAAGCTAAAAATAAAGGAGGCCTAAACTTTAAAATTATAACACAATAATTTTTGTAGCTAAATAAATAATAAAGCCAAAAATAGCAAAAATTGTGTTGATGACAAAAAATTTAAAAACTATATTTGGTTCTGAAAGTCCTTTTGCTTGAAAATGGTGATGAATAGGACTTGAAATAAATATTTTCTTTTTAAAAAACTTTTTAGAGATAACCTGCAAAATAACACTTAAAGCCTCAAGGACAAAAATAAAAGCAAAAAATAAAAGATAAAATTGTAAATTAAGCATACTAGAGACAGTCCCAATTAAAATTCCAATACTTACTGAACCAGCATCACCCATAAACGCTTTCGCGGGATAAAAATTAAAAATCGAAAAACCTATTAAAGAACCTAAAAACAGACTCAGAAAACTTGCTAAGTTATAGTAACTATTCAAAAAAGAAATAACTATTAAAGGAATTAAAATACTTGCACTTACGCTAGCTAAAAGCCCATCAAGACCATCAGTTAAATTAGCACTATGCAAAGAACCAAGAATAACAAAAAGAGTAAAGAGAAAATAAAAACTACCTAAATCAATAGTCCCTAAAAAAGGAAGAATAACCGTATCTCGTGAAAGTTTTACATAAAACCACCAGGTAACAAAAAGTCCAACTCCTAAATAAACTAAAAATTTTTCCTTCCATCCTATTCCTCCGCTTTGTTTGCCTATTTCGTAGACTCCAAGAAAATCATCAAAAAAGCCAACTATACCAGAAATAATCAATGTTAAAAAAGGAAGATAAACTTCGCTTCTTGAAAAAAAATCTAAAAAATCCCAAAAACCATTAAAAATTTTACCCAGATAATGAATCCCTAAAGTAAGAATAATTGTAGAAAGTAAAAAACCCAACCCTGCACCAGTTACTGTTCCTTCTTTTTCTTTATGTAAAGAATAAAAAACTGGTGTTTCTTTTCTAATTCGCTTTCTAAAATTTAGCTTCCTTAAAATCTCAATTATCAAAAAAGTAAGTAAAAAAGAAAAAAGAAAACCAACTACTCCTAAAAATAAGACTTTTACAACTTGAAGAAGGAAAAGCTTAGAAGATAAATCCTCAAAGCCCATTATTAAAAACTTTCTGCCTCTAGTCCACCTTCAAGAGGCCTAAAACTTACACACTCACTGTCAAAATAAAGATTAACTATGCCTCTTGGCCCGTTTCTGTGTTTAGCAATAATTAATTGAACTTGATTTTGAAACTCTCCTCCTTTTTCTTTATGAATAAACATCACCAAGTCCGCATCCTGTTCTAAACTTCCACTTTCTCTTAAATCTGAAAGTCTTGGAACTTGAGAAGCTCTTTGTTCTGGTGCTCGAGAAAGTTGAGAAATGGCTAAGACAGGAATTTGAAGTTCTCTAGCTAAAGCCTTGAGAGAGCGAGAAATATCTGTCATTTCTTGAACTCTTGATTCATAAGACCTATAAGAATGAATTAGTTGAATGTAATCAATTATAAGAAGGCCTAGACCAACTTCAGCATCTAGTCTCCTTGCCATAGCTCTTATCTGTAAAACATTAAGGGTTGGTGTATCATCAATATATATCGGACTTTCAGAAAGTCTATCAAAAGCATTAGCCAAAAGAGCCATCTCGTTAATTTCTCCTTCAGTATACAACTTGCCTGTTCTCAGTCTCCAAAGACTAATACCAGATTCAGCTGCTAAAAGTCGGTCAACTATTTGGTCTGAGGACATTTCTAAAGAAAAAATTCCAACTGGTATTTTATTGACAACTCCAACATGCCTGGCAATATCAAGAGCTAAAGTAGTTTTTCCTAATGAAGGTCTTGAGGCTAAAATAATAAAATCAGATTTTTGCAATCCAGAAAGTAAATTATCTAAATCAGGAAAACCAGTTGGAATACCACGATACATTCTTTCCTTTTCTTGCTTTTGCAAAAGTTCTATTCTCTCGTAGGCGTCTTCAAGCAAACTTTTAATATGCTTAAACTCATAAGGACTTGATTTTTCAACTATTGAGAAAATTTTTTGCTCAACTAAATCTAAGAGTTCTTCAGTAGCTAAACTTTCATCAAATGCCTGATCGAAAATTTCATTAGAGGCACTTATAAGTTGTCTTCTTATTTTTTTATCAACGACAATCTTTGCGTAATTGTAAATATTAAAAGCCGAAGGAACAGTATTTATAAGATAAGTAAGATAATCAAGACCACCAACCTCATCTAAAATTCCTAATGATTTAAGTTTGTCAGAAAGAGTTAAAATATCTACTGGTTGTTTATGTTGAACAAGATCTAAAACTGCAGAATAAATTTTTGAATGTTTTGGATAATAAAAATCATCTGGCTTAAGAATGTCTATTACTTTCCAAATGCTGGAACTATCTATCAAAATCCCACCTAAAACAGCTTGTTCAGCTTGCTCACTTTGTGGTGGTAATCTTTCCATATAAGTTACTTTGAACTTCTGATTTGATCAATATCTTTCATCATTTCATAAATATTATAGTCCATCTTTCTAAGGATTTCGGCAATTTCCCTCAAAATGGCATTACTCTTTTCAATACTTGATTTTAATTCTTCTATTTTACTTATTAACTCTCTTAAATTTTCCATAAGTTATAATTATACTATGGAATCCGAAATATTAAAAATTCCCGAAAAAGCTAGAGAAACACAAAAAAAAGAACAGATTCCAAAGATTGAATTCAAAATAAAAGAAGAAATTCAAAAATATTCAGAAAACAAGCTATTAGAGCCGAAATTAATATCTTCAGCCATAAATAACAAAGATTTAAATACAGTAAGCAAAATTGTAGAAAAATTAGTTGAAGAAGCTGAAAAAGACTTTCCCTCTGCTTTAAAAAAAGCACTCTCAACAAGAGATCCAGCCCTTGTCGATGCCTTTCATGATGCTTTTATAAAAAACAAAATAGTTAGTAAAAAATGAATCTTTTTATTATTTCATTTTCAATCCTAATTTTCATCCTTTTCTTTTTAGCTTTTCTAGCTTTAGACGCTCAAGTTAGAAAAAAGATCTTCAAAAAACTTCTTGACTACAGGCTCCTGGTTATAAAAGTACCCAAATATTACTCGATGACAAAATCAAAAGAAGCTGGTCTTTCTGATTTCTGCCTTAGTTTTGAAAATCTTTTAATGAATCTTACCCAGATACAAGAACCAATTGTCTTTGAAATTGCTGTTCCTACTTATGAGCAAGAAATATTTTTCTACATAGCTGTACCTGAAAAACACATAGAAACTGCCTCAAAACTTATTCAAAGTTCATGGCATGGAAGCGAAGTAAATTTAGTTGAAGATGACTATACTATCTTCTCTCCCCCAACTATCACTAAAGCAGATTATCTTAAGCTAGTTTCTCATGATTTTTTACCTTTAAGAACTTATCTTGAATTCGCCCAAGTAAGTCAAACAGTAGACACTTTAGATCTTATTCTAGGAGCTTTTACTAAAGTAGCAAAAGAAAATGAAGGAATAAGTCTTCAAATAATCATTAAAAAAGCTCCATCAAAAATAAATAAAAGGATAATGAAAGTTGCAAAAAAATTAAAGGAAGGAAAAAGTCTTCATGAAGCAATGCGCTCAGAATTTTTAGAGATTATTCTCTCATTATTTACCTTAGAAAAGGAAGAAAAGAAAGAAAAGAAAAAGTTAGAAGAAGAAAGAAAACCAAAAGAAGAAAAAGTTATTCAAGGACTAGAAAATAAAGCTTCAAAGCCTTTGTTTTATACTAATATAAGAATAGTCGCTGCTGCTCCAGATGAAAATCGAACTGAAACTCTAATTTCATCCTTAGAAAAAACTTTTCATCATTTTTCAAATCCTCCACTTAATGAGTTTAAAATAATAAGAGTTCCCCAGAAAAAAATTCTAAATTTTATTACTGAATGGTCATTTAGAAAATTTAACGAATCTCAAAAAATACTTCTTTCAAGTCAAGAACTAGCAACAATATTTCATCTTCCTTCAGCTATAACCAAAACTCCTAGTATTCATTGGTTAAAATCAAAAACAGCACCTCCACCAGTTAATTTACCTTCAGAAGGAATTATCTTAGGAAAAACAAAATGGCGAGGTGAGGAAAATTTAGTAAGACTCACATCAGAAGATAGAAGACGCCATATTTACATTATCGGACAGACAGGAACAGGAAAAACAACTTTTCTTACTAATATGATCGTTCAGGATATTGAGCAAGGAAATGGTTGTTGTTTTGTTGATCCTCATGGCGACGCTGCTTTAAAACTTCTTTCATTTATTCCTAAAGAAAGAATAGATGATGTTATCTATTTTGATCCAAGTGATTTAAATTGGCCAATAGGTATAAATATGTTAGAGTATGATCCAAATTACCCTGAACAAAAAACATTCATCATTAACGAGCTTATTGAAATAATAGACAAAATTTACAATTTAAGAGAAACTGGTGGCCCAATGTTTGAACAATATTTCCGAAATGCTCTTTTACTTTTAATGGATGATCCTGCTCTAGAACCAACTTTACTTGAAATACCTAAAGTCTTTGCTGATGATGACTTTAGAGAAGAATTAATTGAACGATGTAAAAATCCTTTAGTTGTTCAATTCTGGACAAAAGAGGCTCCTCGAGTTGGGGGTGAACTTTCTTTTGAAAACATGATAACTTATATAACCTCAAAACTTAATCCTTTTATTGCTAACGATTTCATTATGCCAATTGTTTCTCAAAAAAAATCCTCAATAAACTTTAGAAAGATAATGGATGAAAAAAATATATTTATTGTTAATCTTTCTAAAGGAAGAATTGGAGATATCAACAGTTATCTTTTAGGAATGATTATTGTTGGAAAAATTTTAATGGCTGCTTTCTCAAGACTTGATATACCAGAAGAAGAAAGAAAAGACTTTTATCTTTATATCGATGAGTTCCAAAATGTCACTACCAATACTATCGCTACTATTCTTTCAGAAGCAAGAAAATTCAAATTAGATCTTATTATCGCTCACCAATACATAGGTCAGCTTACAGAAAATATCCGAAAAGCTGTCTTTGGAAATGTTGGTACAATAGTAAGTTTTAGAATTGGTGTCGAAGATTCTGAAATTCTAGAACATCAATTTGCTCCTGTTTTTGATAAAACAGATCTTATTAACATCGATAACTTCAATGCCTATATAAGACTTATGATCAACGGCCAAGTCTCTGAACCATTTAATATAAAAATCTTACCTCCTTCTAAAGGAAATCCAGAAATTGTCGAAATTGTAAAAAGAGTGTCTCAATTAAAATACGGAAAACCAAGAATTTTAATTCAGCAAGAAGTTAGAGAAAGATTTAATTATTAGTGGGTGCGCCAGGACTCGAACCTGGAACCTCCACGGTGTAAACGTGACGCTCTGCCAATTGAGCTACGCACCCAGTCCAGGGGGCAGGATTCGAACCTGCGTAGGGCCAAAGCCCGCCAGGTTTACAGCCTGGTGCGATTGTCCACTCCGCCACCCCTGGAAAATTATATTATAACAAAATTCAAAAATTTTACAAATATTTTATGGAAAAGATAGAAAGAAAATATAAATTAAAACCAATTGAAGAACTTGAAGATGCTTTTTTTGAATTTTTAAAAGATCTTGATCCTGGAAAGAAATACGATGTAATTTTAGTTGATGACACCAGTGCCCGAATCCCTTCTTTAGCTTTAAAGAAAATCCTAGAAAAAATTTACAATAAAAAAATTGAAATATATTTCTTATCTGTTCAAGACTATTCTGAAAAAGATTTTGAAAAACTTTCTCAAAAAATAAAAAACAAAAAAGTATTATTTTTTACTGAAAATACTTTCTCAGGAATTACTATGGCAAAAGTTATCAATTTTTTGACAAAATTAAATGTTGACTTTGATGTAAGTTCCTTGTTTTACTCTAAGGACTCATTTAAATCAAAAAAACATTTTGAAGATTATTTCAGAAAAATTTTCCCTAACTTTAAAGGAAATTTTCTTTTAGGTAAGTTAACTTCTGAAGCACCTCTTATAACTTTTAATCACTTGAAACCTTTCATTGGTGTAGTTAAAACTCATGAAGGGATAAAAATTATTGAAAAACTTGATAAAAAAGGCCTAAAGTATTATTTATCCTTATTAGATGCTGAAGGAATTAAAAAAATCTTTAAAGAAGGAGAAGAGATTAAAATCGAAAATTTAGATAAAACTACAATTGCAAAATTAAGAGAACTTATAAGAAAAGAAGTTGATCTTCTTGTTGAGAAAATTTTAGAAAAATATAAAAAATCTTATTTTAGTACTTGGGAAAGAAATTGAGTATCTAAAGAATTAAAATCGATATAACCAGGTATAGGTAATTTTTTACCATCAAATAAAATTAAAGTAAATGGAGTCCCTTGAACACCAATACTTAAAGCCTCTGATAAATGTGTTTTTATTTTTTCTTGAGGTTCTTTCTGGGAATAACATTTATTAAATTCGGACAGATTTATCCCAATTTCTTTAGCAAACTTTGGTAGTAAGGAAAGATCAAGACCATCATTTGAAGGAGTAATTTCAAATATTTTATCAACATATTTCCAAAAAGCATCATTACCTCCTATTTTTCCAGCGCACTCAAGAGCAACAGCTTCATCAAAGGCTTTTTTATGAAGATTTTCCAAAGGAAAATGTCTATAAATCCAAGCAACTTGGTCTTTATACTTTTCCATAACCTGCTTCATTGTCATATGAAATCTCTTGCAAAATGGACATTCAAGATCAGAATAAACAACAAAAACTACTTTAGCTTTATTAAGATCGCCATTTATCCAGTCATTTTTATCTGGCATTTTAAAATTTTTTTCAACAATTTCTAACCATTTATCTAACTCATTTTGATTTTTTTCTGACTCAGTTGTATTTCTAATTGGTTCTGCTTGAGATTTTTCTTTCCAAATTGCTGGACTTAAAATAACGGCTAAGGCAATCAAGAATCCAGCAATGATAATTGAAATTGGAATTAGTAATTTTTCTTTCATAAAAGATAAAGAGTGAACTTGACTTCATCAAGCTCTACCTCTTTTTGAATTAAAAATTTTTCTGGTACTCTTTTTGTAAAAATAATTTTACTTGAACCTAAATTTTTCATCTTTAATTTTTCAATTAAACCATCACCAACAATAGCAAAAGTAGCCTTATCTTGAGGCTTAAGACCAGCTTCTTTTCTTAACTCTTGAATAAATCTTTTTATTTCTCTCTCTAATCCTAAAAGATAAAGTTTTTCATCTATTTCTTTATCTATTATTATGTTTTCAAATTCAAAATAATTTGGCTTAAGAGGTATTTTTTCTTTCAAAAATGTTATTTTCAAAAAGTTAGTTTCTTTCAAAATTATATCCCAAAACTCTTTTTTAATCTGACCTACCACAAAAACCTCTTTTAATGGTTGTCTAACTCTTATATTTAAAGTTTTTCTTGCCGAGAGTATCTTACTTACAAGATCTTTAACTTTTTCCATCTCCTCAAGAATTTTCTTTTCTTTTTTAGTTATTTTCTCTATTTTAGGAAAACTTTCTAAATGAATGCTTAAGGGAAGATCAATCTTTTTTCTTAATTCTTGCCAGAAATGCTCACTAGTAAAAGGCGAAAATGGTGCCAGCAAAATTAAATATTCTTTAAAAACTTTCTCAAAAACAAACTGAGGAGCTGACTCTTTTTGAAATCTTTCTCTTGAAATTCTTAACCACCACCTAGAAAAATCATCCAAAAATTCAATCAAAGCTCTACTTGCGCTCGTGACATCAAAATTTTTAAGACTTTCAAAAACATCAATTTTTAATTTTTTAAATCTTATTAAAAACCACTCATCTAAAACATTTAATTTTGGCACTTTTTTCCATTTCCTGTAATAAAGCTCATAAAAATTAAATATATTTCCAAGTAAATTAAAGAATTCATTTACAAGTTTTTTAAGATCTGACTCACTGAATTTTTTACTTTCCCAAGCAGGATTTAAAGAATAAAAATACATTCTCAGTGCATCAGCTCCATATTTTTCCATCATTTCCATAGGACTAACAACATTACCAAGAGATTTTGACATTTTTCTTCCTTCTTTATCCAAAACATGACCAAGAACAATAACATTTTTAAATGGATTACCTTTCCCTAAAAGTGTACTTACAGCCAAAAGAGTATAAAACCAACCTCTTGTCTGATCTATTCCCTCGCTAATGTAGTCTGCGGGAAAATCTTTAGGATTAAGTGTTAAGCTTTGACCATAAGGCATAGCTCCAGAATCAAACCAAACATCAGCTACTTCTTTTACTCTTTGCATTTTTCCACCACAAGAACATTTAAAGAAAATTTTATCAACTATTGGCCGATGGATATCTATTTCTTTTTCATAGTCTACCGGTGGCAAAAATGTCTTAACTTTTAAAATCTCCCCAGGCTCTAAATGAAGCTTTTTGTTATAAGCAACTTTTTCTTTAGGCAGAACTAAAAGATAGCTCATTAATGACCAAATAACATCTTTATGAGTAACTATTAAGATAGTTTTTCCATTATATTTTTCTTCTAAATCTAAAATAACTTCATAAGCTCTTTTTGAAACTTGAAGTAGATTTTCTCCTTCTTTTGGGGCTCTCCAAAATTGTTTCAAAGGATCATTTTCAATAAGTTGATGATAAAAATCAATACTCTTTCCATTTAATTCTCCAAAATTTATCTCTTGCAACCTTAAATCATAAATAACTTCAACTTTCAAAAATTTAGCTAAAATTTCACTTGTCTGTCTACATCTTAAAAGAGGAGAAGAAACAATAAAATCAACTTTATCTTTAAAACTTTTTGCTAATTTTTCAATTTTCTTCACACCCTTAGGTGTAAGTCTATTTTCAAAAGTCTCTGGCTCACAACTTAAAATATTTTTTTTATTAGAATATGCCTCTCCATGTCTTACAAATATATAACGATTTTTTGTTGGTACTGAAAGGCTCTTTATTTCGTCAATTACTTTTTCTTTTCCGCATTTTTGGCAAATCCAAATTGGAAGAGGTGTTCCCCAATATCTTTTTCTTGAAAAATTCCAATCTTTCCCTTCTTTCAACCATTCTCCCATTCTTCCTTCTTTTATAAATTCTGGGATCCAGTTAATCTTCTTGTTATTTTTTAAAATTCTATCTTTAAATTTTGAAGTTTTTACAACCCAAACACTATCAAGGCGATAAACAAGAGCACTCTTGCATCGCCAACAATGAGGATATTCGTGACTAGCACCATCTAATGAACCCTCAAACAAAAAACCTCTCTTTTTTATTTCCTCAAAAATGAACTTATCTGCCTCTTTAAAATTTAATCCTTCAAGAGAACTTAAAAATGGAAGATTTTCTCCAAGATTACTTAAATCGAATTTACCTTCCTCGTTTATGTACTCAATTATAGGAAGATTATTTTTAAGACCTAATTCAAAGTCTTCTTGCCCATAAGCTGGAGCTAAATGAACAAAACCAGTTCCTTCTTCATTTGAAACAAAGTCTCCATGATAAGTTTTCCTTTCAAATTTAGGAAAAATTTCACTAAATGGTGCCTGATAAGCTTTTCCTAAAAGTTTGCTACCTTTTACAACTTTTTCTGGCTCTTTTCCAAAAAGTTTTTTTCCTAAGTTCAATTCAATCCAAAAATATTCTTTATCTTTTTCAAAAATTCCATAATCAAAATTTTTATTTAAAGCAAGGCCAACATTTGCTGGTACTGTCCAGGGAGTTGTTGTCCAGAAAAGAAAATATTCATCTTTTTTACCTTTAAGAGGAACTTTAACATAAACTGAAGGATCTTTAACTAGTCTATAGGCATCTGGTTGATTAAGTTCATGATTTGAAAGGACTGTTCCACATCTCCAGCAATAAGGAAAAACTTTTCTTTCCTTTACTAAAATTTTCTTTTTATACCAAAGACTAATTATTTTCCATAAAGTTTCAATATAGAAGGGCTCATAAGTGATATAAGGATTTTCTAAATCAAGCCAAAAACCCATTCTTTCTGTGTAGATTTCCCATTCTTTTTTATATTTCCAAACTGACTCTTTACATTTTTGAATAAACTCTTCAATCCCATAATCTTCTATCTCTTTTTTGTTTTTAATGTTCAGTTCTTTTTCAACCTCAACTTCAACTGGAAGACCATGAGTATCCCATCCAGCTCGACGCAGAACTTTAAAACCTAAAAGAGAATAAAATCTCAAAATTACATCTTTATAGGCTCTAGTAAGAAAATGACCAATATGAGGAAGTCCATTAGCAGTTGGCGGCCCCTCAAAAAAAACAAATTTCCTTTTACTCCTTTCTTCTTTTTCTTTCAAAAGCCTAAAAATTCCATTTTCTTTCCAAAAATTCAAAACTTTCTTTTCTATTTCTGGAAGATTCATAAAGAATATTATAACAAATATTTTAGAGATTTAGCGACATTGTTGAGTTTCGGTCCACCTAAGAGTATTATAACATGAATAGTTTTGCGAATAATAAGCTCTTTGCCCTGATGAACCACATGAAGGTATACTCTCCACCCAAGCACAACAATAAGAAGTACCTCCTGGTTGTTCTCTACCTAAAACACTAGAAATAATGAATCTTTTTATTCTATCTATAAAACTATAAAAAAATCTTTTATCTTTTTGTACACGACCACTAGAGCAAATTGTTGTATCAATTTGAGTTGAAGTACCATCGCAGTTATAATCAAAACTTCCATCACCTCTATTAACTGGAAAAGATGCTGTTTGCCCTGGAAAAGCATCAGGATTATAATCATAACAATCATTATCTCCTTTATATCTTGGAACTAAATAGTCAACATTCATATAGGTGCTATTAAAATAAACATTCATAGACTGATTCCCTGTAACTCTTAAAAGTAAGCCAATCTTCCCATTTCTAACATCACTACCTGTTATATAAAAACCAGATGAATTAGAAGAATTATAAAAATCTACTGTAAAAGAACTACCAGAATTTGTTGTAAATGAATATTTATTAATACTCATCAAGATTCCTGTGCCAGTATCGTAACCTAAAGCCACTTCTACACTTATGGGACCCATATTTTTTGAAACATTAAAACTTATTTTTGAAATTCTTGCAAAATTAGGAATTGATGGATTATTAAATCTTAAAAATAGCCACCCACTCCCATTACTATTACCTGTTACTGAAGCTAAATCACCGGACACAGTCCAAGAAACAGGAGTAGGAGGATATGTAGGTAAAATAGGCCGTTCATAAACACAATCAAAGTTGCCCTCAAAACATGGTGGCCTTGCATATACTTCTTTTATAACTAACCCTCTTATTTTGCTTAAAATTGTTTTTAAAATCCTAAACAAGTTATCTAAAGCATAATTTTTGTCAGAAATCATTCCATAAGTAGAAGCACCACTTACCCTTGTAGAAGCTGTTTTAACAATGTCAACTGCCGAACTAACTAAAACTTTATCCATTAAAAATGCTTGATCTTGAGCAGTAGTAATATTGCCACTCAAACAAGCAGTCTGTTGGGAATTACTCACGGCGTATCCATCGTGATCAACATCTGTAGCAACAGCCCATAATGTAGATTTCTGATTATTGTTAGGATCACAATCAAGTTTACCATTAGAATCGCTACTTGGTGCTGACCCTCCACTTGTAGCAATTCTATCCCAATAGCCATCACTATCACTATCAATTAAGACAGGCGTTTTTTTCAAAACTATCTGCCCACCAGAAACAATATTAACTGTAATATTACTACCACTAACATCTAAATTATTACCAGGTGAAACAACTAATGTAGCACCACTTTCAATC
>Ga0105160_1000197_pt1 | contig 30723 bp, 32 predicted proteins | sample GXS110809BmetaG_FD_89591 | JGI IMG/M metagenome (GOLD analysis project Ga0105160, IMG submission 89591) | Hot spring microbial communities from Gongxiaoshe hot spring, China to study Microbial Dark Matter (Phase II) - GXS 110809B | ecosystem: Environmental > Aquatic > Thermal springs > Hot...
GCAGGAAAGCTGGGGCTAGAGTAAGAGGCTCTCAGCTCGGCTATGGGGGGGCCAGGGCGGGGCCTATCTACCAGCTCTTTAATAGCTGTCTGCAGGAGGGGCAGAAGGAGTAAGACGATGATCAGTCCCCAGGCCTCCCTTGCCCGTCCCATAAGGCCTAACGCTACAGCCGTCATCGCCCCTGCAGCCAATACCACCTGGGTGGAGGTTATCGCCCTTACTGCTTCTGAGAAGGGCCGGCCTGGCCAGGGCTGTTTTTGGAACCAGTTTAGTACGGCTTCATCGGCGGGAAGAGGTGTGCGGTGGCTTGCGGCCACGGTAAGGAACAGGGTGAAGCCTAAGATTAACAAGTAGGCGATACCTGTAGCGCACGGGCCCTTCACCGCTGCCCCAAGGGTAAACGAGCAATCGCCTCGGCAGCGAAGGAGGCGAGGGCCTGGCGCCGCTGATGGGCATCTAGCTCAGGGCCCCAACGTCTGCCCATCCAGGAGTCGAGGAATGGGCCCAAGATTATGTAAATTATCTGGCGGGCCAGGGACTCCAGGTCTACCCCTGTCAGGTCGCCTTGTTCCTGGTAGCGGCTGAGGACGGTAGTAAGGGCCCTTTCCCATTGCCCCACGAGTCGCTTGTACTGGTTGCTCATTGCCTGGTCGCCAGCTAGTCCTTCCACTACTATGAGGCGTAGGAAGTCGCGGTTCTCGTCCATAATCTCCACGGCTCCCCTCGCGATAGCCGCCAGCTGCTCTCTCAGCGGCACACGGGGGACGACCTGCTCCAAGGCCTGGAGGCGATGGATGAAGCCCTTCTCCTCCACCAGGGCCTCCAGAAGCTCCTGCTTCGAGGAGAAGTGGTAGTAGATGGCGGCATCGGTGATACCTACAAGGCGGGCGATGTCCCGCACTGTTGTGCGGGCGTATCCTTTCTGGGAGAAGAGGCGTAAGCAGGCTTCGAGTATTTGCTTCCGGGTACCAGGGCCTCGCCGCAAGCCTCGGTTGCCTTCCTTGGTTGCTCTCATGGCCTTCTCAACCCTTTCCACGGTTACAGTATGGGCAGGATGGGCTAAAGAATCAAATCCTGGCCTGGGCTAGCATATCTTTGGTAGCCTCTAGCGCTTCTCGGAAAGCCTGCTCCCGGTTCTCCCGCGTGAGGTATACAATGCGCACATCCCATCGGCCCTTAATGGCATCGGCAAAAGGGTGGGGGGCTAGCATGATGGTGCCCAAAAGTGGCCTACTAGCTTGTAACACGGTCAGGACTGCTTCCCGGAAGCGGGGCGAGAGGAGCTCCATCTTCCCTATTTCGTCTATCACTACCAGCTGTCCCTTTCTAAGGGCCTCTAAGATAGCGGGCACGCCTATCTCCTCTAAAACGTCCATGGCCACGCCGTAGCGAGAAACGCGGGAAGGTCCGGGCAGGTCCACCGAGGCCAAGACCGCTTCTTGGCCTTGTAGAGTGATAAGGGCAAAGCCCCAACGCTTGTTCCCCCGGCGCAGCTCCTTAGTGTAAAATCCGCCTGCTGGTGCCTTCACTTCCTTCAGAAGATCTATTAGGACGGTAGTCTTGCCGCATCCTGGGGGTCCAGTAAGAAGGACAGCAGCCATGGCCTTCACACCTGATTGGCGAGCTTTATAAGCCCCATAACCTGTCCGGCCTGTTGAAGGGTTTGGGAGAGCTCTTGTGCTACCTCTGCCAGGTGCGGGGGCCGGCGCAATCTGGTCGCCTCTTCTACCGCTTCTAGGAGGCATAGACACAGGCGACTGCCCAGCTCGGCGTTGCGCTCCCATACGGGCCCATCCAGGTTATGGGCTACCCGTCGTGGTCGTCCCATGATGAGGGCTATGGCCTGGCTCTCCTCCCCTCGGGCCAAGGCATCTAGCGCTTCTTGCAGGTCAGCCAGGGCGTCCCTTAGGTCGGATTCTGTGATGGGGTGGGCATCCAAGGGGGTAAGAGGCCGGTGGGCACCTGGCCTGCTTTCGGAGGCATGCCTTCGCCAAAATATGAAGGCTATAGCGGCCCCTACCAAGCTTAACAACATAATGGGGGCGGCAGCAGCCATCAAGGCTAGGTCTGGCGAATTGTGGACGATGGTATGGCTTAAAAAGGGATGGATCATCTCTCAACTGGCAAGAGAGCTAGGGCCTGCTCCAGCCTCTGGGCGATGCTGTCTAAGAGCCTGGCTACCTCATCGGGCCGCCTATCTTTCCAAAACTCTACCTCTATCGCGAGTACGTCCTGGCAGAGGCCTTTGGCCAAGGCCTTGTCCTTCTGCCTAACGATGCCATCTAGGTTGTGGGTCAGGTCATGTACTTTGCCGAAGAGGGGCTCATCGCGGAGCTCCCGTCTCACCCCTGCCAAGGTGCAGACGGTGCAGTAGCCGGCGAAGGCTAGCTCGGCATCGTCCACGTTCCCAGTGCGGGCTATCTGTGCTGCCTCCCTTGTCCTTAGGAGGGCAGCCTGAACCGTTTCACGGGTGACTTCCACGCCTGGGAGGGGGACGAGGGGCTCGCTACAGCCCCCCGTGCCCCCTTGATAGGCTCGCACCATCAAGAAGGAGGAGAAGAGGATGCCCCCGCCCAGGAGTGCGAATAGAAGGTACTTTAGCTTCAGATCTTTAGTGTCCTCCTTCCTCCATCAGCTCCACTACAGGCACCTCTAGAGTGACGCTCCCTGCTCTCTCAAACCGGATGGTCACTGTAATCTTCTGTCCTGCCTTTAGCTCCTCTTTTAAGTCTACCAGCATTATGTGGTAGCCACCAGGGCTGAGGGCTACCCAGGCCCTCTTAGGTAAAGGTATGCGTTCAACGGGGGTCATGCGCATTCCGCCGCCCTGCAAGGCGACGGTATTGTGGAGCTCCACCTTATTTGCCACGGGGCTGGAGGCCGCAATTATGGAGTCGTCGTCGTCCCCTGTATTGCGGAAGGCCATGTATACGGCCCCCTCCTCGTGGCTTGCCCGAGCGAAGGGGTCGTAGATCTCCAAATCGCCCACCTTTTTGGCGGCCTTGACACCCTGGGAGCATGCTATGGCCCCAGAAACTAGGAGCACCCCTATACCTACTGCGAGAAGAATCCTGCCCATTACTCACCTCCTACCATCTTTTTTAAATCGTAAAGATACGCTTGCACGCTCACACCGAAGGGGTAGATGACCCGGGCCATATTGTCCTTACCATAGGCCACCACAAAGGCCATATGGTTCACGTAGTAGGTGTCCTGGTAAAACTCCTTCACTGGAGGGGACCAGCGTTCCCCCATAGTTTTGCGGCCTGTCTCGTTGATCTGGTCCAGGCTCCCCCACAGGCCGATGAACGAGCGATCGAACAGGTCCAGCCATTCCCGCAGCCTTTGGGGGGTATCGCGCTCGGGGTCTACGGTGACCATGATCACCTTTACCTGGGAGCGCTCCTTCTCCGACATCTTGCGCAGGGCAGAGGCGATGTTCGCCATGTGGGCGGGACAGATGTCAGGACAGTGGGTATATCCAAAGTAAAGTAGGGTGACATACCCTTCCGTCTCCTTCCGAAAATCGAAAGGTCGCCCTGCGGTGTCGGTGAGGACGAAATCAGGCTTGGGCCAAGGCTCGGCCAAGATAGCCCCTTGGTAGGGCCGAGCCGATAGAGGGGTGCCGTTTATGACAACTTCTGGCCTTGCCTCTCCCCTACATCCTGCCACAACCAGAATGCTAAGGAGAGACAAGATCCATAGCCGCCACGCCACTTCGCAATGGAACTTAGCACACTGTCATTTTAAAATCTAGTGCATTATCTCACGATAAAAGTAAGGGTGCCCTGCATAGTTACCACTACTGCCCAATGGAAGCCTATAGGTGCAGCCAAGCTACCTGTGCGGAGGCGGAGATAGCTCAGCACTAGTGACCCCACTATTAGCCCGAGGAAGGCGCCTATTTGCGCTAGCAGGAAAAGGACCGGTTCCTCGCCTACCGATGTCTGCTTCACCGTATGATAGTTGACCACCAGATGCCAGGCACCGAAGGTGAGGGCAACCAGCGCTATCCCTTTCCTTGGCGACATGGCTTTGAGCGCCAGGGCCTGCAGGGCCCCTCGAAAGAGCGCTTCCTCAAAGAGGGAAGTCCCCAAAGGCTGATATAGGAGAGCCCACACCAGAAAATGGGCTACGTCCCTCTCCTCAGCCTCCTCGTATGCTATTTCCCCTCCTGGGACGCCTACGGGAAACAGGAAGTAGACGGCCACAGGAAGGATCATTAAAAGCCCCCCTCCTATCCCAACCGATAGGTTTTGCAGCCACCTACGGTCTTTTAGCCCCACATCCCAGAGGCTGAGGCCCAGGCGAAGGGTCACCCACAGAAGGGCCACGAGAAGGGCTAACTTGACGGGGAGGAGGATACCCGTGGCTTCGTCACCCAGGCGCTGCAGGATGGCAGAGAGGCCATTACCCAGGCCCATCAACAAGATGGCTAGGCCTATGGTTGCCCTCAGATGCTGCCCTATGCCGGAAAACGAACCTTCTCGCAGGCATTGCCTTCTTCCCATGGGCGCTGGCTATTATAAGGGAGATAGCCAAGGAAGGGGCTTGTGGGTATCTAGCCCGCAGGGAGGAGGGATTGAGAAGATGGCAGGTCCACTGAGCAACCTTCGAGTGATCGAATGTGGCAACCTGGTATCGGCAGCCTACGCCGCCAAGCTCATGGCCGATATGGGTGCCGAGGTAATCAAAGTAGAAGAGCCCACAGGCGACCTTTCCCGTCTTTGGGGGCCTTTCCCAGGGGATGAGCCCCACCCTGAGAAGAGCGGCCTCTACCTTTACCTCAACTGCAACAAGAAGGGGATAACCCTAGACCTGCTTAAGCCCAAGGCCCAGGAGGTCTTGAGGCGTCTAGCAGCCCAGGCCGACGTCCTCATCCATAACTATCATCCTCGCCAGATGGCCCAGAGAGGCCTCGATTACGCCGTCCTTTCGCAGGTGAACCCACGCCTGGTGATGGTGTCCATCTCCCCCTTTGGGCAAAATGGGCCTCACTCTGGCTACAAGGGGTACGACATAAACGTGATGGCAGCTGGGGGATGGGCATGGATCAATGGGTGGCCTGGTCACCCCAATGAGCCGCCCCTTAAGGCCTACGGCTACCAAACCGAATACCAGGCCGGGGTTACGGCTGCCCTGACAGCTATGGCCGCCTTGTGGGCACGTCTCCGCATAGGCAAGGGCCAGCACGTGGACGTATCGGGCCAGGAGGTGGTGGCATCCATGCTGGAGATGACCTACACTTACTGGCCCTATATGGGCATGGTGGCTGTACGTTGGGGCGAGCGCCCAATTCACCCTGTCGACTTCTTCGAATGTCGCGATGGTTGGATATTCGTCCTGTGCGTGGAAGAACACCAGTGGCAGAACTTTGTAGAGTTACTGGGCAATCCCGAGTGGGCCCGGTGGGACGTTTTCGCCAACCGCCTCTTAAGGGCCCAGAACTACGACGTCCTCCGGCCCCTTCTGGCGGAAGAGGTGCGCAAATGGACAGTAGAGGAGCTTTACCGGGCTGCCAGCGAGAGGCGTATCCCCTTTGCTCCAGCCTCCACCATGGGTGACCTTCTACGTTCGGAGCATCTACGGGCCCGCGGCTTCTTTGTAACGATATCTCATCCTGTCGCTGGCACCTATGAATATGCTGGTGCCCCCTACAAGTTTTCGGCCACGCCCTGGGAGCTGCGATCTCCTGCCCCAACACTTGGACAGCACAATCGCGAGGTACTGGGAGGCTACCTAGGCCTCAGCGACGAAGAGATAGATTCGGTGACCAAGTAAGGGGAGGTGACACGATGCAGGAGGTGCGTAAGGGACCGTTGGCAGGCATACGAGTGTGCGACTTCAGCTGGGTATGGGCAGGCCCCTATTGCACCCTTCAGCTGGCCCACCTGGGAGCTGAGGTGATCCGCATTGAGTCCACCAAGAGGATATGCGTGACCCGTTTGTTGCCCCCTTGGGCAGAGGATCGTCGGGACCCTAACGCGGCTGGCTATTTCAACCAGTACAATCAGGGCAAGCGCAGCATTCTCATAGATTTGAGCCGCCCTGAGGGCGCCCAATTGGCGAAAAGGCTGGTGGCTGTAAGCGACGTTGTAGTGGAGAACTTCGCTAAGGGCGTCATAGAACGTTGGGGCCTGGGCTACGAGGAGTTAAAGAAGGTGAAGCCGGACATCATCATGATCAGCATGTCAGGGTACGGGCAGAGCGGCCCCCAAAGCCATTACATCTCTTACGGCCCTGCCCAGGTGCCCATGGCCGGCTTCTCCACCCTCACCGGTTACCGCCATTGGGACCGCCCCATGCATCTCGGTCTCTCTTACGGCGACCCCAATGCGGGCCTCCATGCCGCCTTCGCCATATTAGTTGCCCTCTGGCATCGCCACCATACCGGGGAGGGACAGTACATAGACATGTCCCAGTGGGAGTCCACCATCGCCCTCCTTGGCGATGCCATCCTGGCTCAGCAGATGAACGGCCGACAGCCTCCTCGGCTGGGCAACCGCGACCCGATGATGGCCCCTCATGGCTTTTTCCGCTGTCGGCCGGCGGAACCGGGCACCCTCCCAGAGGGGATGCTGCTGGAAGATAGGTGGATCAGCATCGCCTGCCGGACAGACGAAGAGTGGGCAGCCCTTTGCCAAGTAATGGGCCGGCCGGAGCTGGCCCAAGACCCCAGGTTCGCCACCTTGGAGGCGCGCAAGGCCAACGAGGACGAGCTTGAGCGCATTGTAGAGGAGTGGACCATTCAGCAAGATCCTTTCGAAGCTACCAAGAAACTTCAAGAGGCTGGGGTGGCCGCCTTCCCACCCCTGTGTAACAAGGAGCTGGCTGAAGACCCCCACTTGGCGGCACGCGGCTACTACGTGGAAAAGGAGCACCCGGTAGTAGGGGTCCGACGTCACTTGGGGATTCCATGGCGCATGTCCGAGACCCCTTGCGAGGTGTGGCGAGCAGCGCCAGTGATGGGGCAAGACAACGAGTACGTCTTCCGTACCCTTCTAGGGCTCTCACAGGAAGAGGTGAACCGCCTGCGTGAGATGCGGGTCATAGCATGATGGCCAGAAATGACCTATACCCTTGCAGCCTAATGGGCGGCCCAATACCCGGCAGATTTTGGCCCTGTGGAAAGGCAGCGAGGGCAACAAATGTATGACGCCTAACAGCCTGGCAAGACACAATTAAAAAAAGCGCCCTCCGAGTGACCTTTCATCTTTGGCCTCCGGCTCAGCTAGCCTCAGGTCGCCCTTTGACTGGCTTTACCTTTGGCCTCCGATTACTCTGCCTCTCGGAGGGCACTTTTATAATGCCTTGGCCTAAGCAGGGATGTCAAGGCCAGAAAAAGGCCTTGACAGTGCAATTGATCAAGCCAAGGCCCTTTTTAGCTGGGAAAACGATCAGATCTCACGCAAATGCTGCACTCTAGGCTAAGGCCTCGTGCTTGACGATGGCGATGAAGGGCAAGTTGCGATATCGTTGGTGGAAGTCGAGGCCATAGCCTACCAGGAATTCGTCTGGGACTTCGAACCCTACGTAGTGTAGGGGTACGTCCACCAAGCGGCGGGCCTGTTTATCTAAGAGGGCGCATACTTTGAGGGAGGCTGGGCCCTTGCCCTGGAGATGATCCAGCACCTTCTTTAGGGTCATGCCTGTATCGACGATATCCTCAACCAACAAAACGTGGCGCCCCTCTATGTCTTCGTCCAGGTCCTTGATGATGCGCACTGAGCCTCCCTGGCCATAGGAGGAGATGGACAAGAAGTCGATAACTAGGGGGATGTTTAGGTGCCGCACAAGATCAGCCATGAAGAATACCACCCCACGCAAGACACCCACCAGCACTGGCTCCAGGCCTCGATAATCGTCCTCCACTAGGCGTGCCAGCTCGGCCACTCGTTCCTGGAGCCTAGGGGGTGGGATGAGGATACGGTCTATTTCTGGTAACTCGTCGGGCCCAATAGGGCCGTACCCATATTTGGCGAGGAGGCGCAGGACATCGCGCTTCTTGAGGAGCTTGATCTTGACGTGGGGGTATATCCGCCGTAGCATCCTGACCTTACGGTGCTTCTCCCTGTTTAGGCCTCCACGGAGGGTGGTCAGCTCTACGTAAAGGTCTAGCTGGGGCAGATAGAAATCTGGGGTAAAGGCCTCTGCTACTTGGTCGCCCTCCCATCTGAGAGGGAAAGAGTGGGGCTCATATTCCCACCGGATCCCGTAGAAGTCCAAGATACGGGCGAATTCGGCCTCTGCGGGGTGAGCAAACGCCTGGGTTGCCTCTGGCGCAGAGGATGCCAGAGGCGTTTTCTTCTGCTGGCCTTTGGGCATCTCCCACCAATTATTGTAAAGCTGGTTTCAAACCTGTGGGGGCCAAGTTGTAGTTAGGCGGGTTGCCACTTCAGGTGCCCATCCACTATCATTTGCCACAGCCCCATGCCATTTCTGAGTAGGGACGGAGCTCGCATATACTATGAGGTCCACGGGAAAGGGCCATGGCTTGTATTGGCCCATGGCGCTGCTGGGAACCATCTATCGTGGTGGCAGCAGGTGCCCGTTTTTTCCAAATCGTATCGCTGTCTGGTCTTCGACCATCGTGGCTTTGGCCTTTCAGCCAACGGCGACGAAGGACCTTCTCCGGGCCAGTTCGTAGAAGACTTGGAGGCCTTACTAGAGGAGGTAGGGGCAGAAGAAGTGAGGTTGGTGGGGCAATCGATGGGAGGGCTGACCTGTCTTGGTTACGCGTTGCGTCATCCTAACAGGGTGCGGGCCTTGGTCATGGCCAGCACCTTGGCAGGGATGAGAAAGCCGGTCTGGCTTGCCACCGAGCCGATTGTAAGGGCTAAGGCCCAGGAGCTTTGGCAAAAACGGCGGGAGAACGGACGTAGGGCCCTAGACCCAGAGTTCGCCTATTGTCGTCCGGAGCTCGCCTTCCTTTATCGCCAGATCGCTGGCCTCAACCCTCCTAGGCCGCCTGACTTCCCCCGTCGCTACCCCATCTTGGCGCAGGACGTCACAGACTTGCAGCGCCTGACCATGCCTGTTTTATTCATCGTAGGAGAACGGGACGACCTGTACCCCCCCTTCTTGGTGGCGGTGGGGCAGCGGCTACTGCCCAATGCTAGACTTGTGGTAGTCCCTGGTGCTGATCATTCGGTATATTACGAGAAGCCGGCCGTATTCAACGAGGCAGTCCTCACTTTTTTGAAAGAGGCGGAGGAACGATGACCGCAGTTGGCGTTTTCCTCATGGGAGTGGGCGGGATTGGGTCTTTGGTGGCTAAGCTCTTGTTACAAGATTCCAGGTTCGCCCTTCGTGGGGCCGCAGATACCGATGCCGCCAAAAGTGGCCGTGACCTTGGCGACCTCCTGCAGATGGGGAAACTGGGCATAGAAGTGGCGTCCCGTCCCCTGGAGGCCTTAGAGGCCAGCGATGCGCAGGTGGTTATCCATGCTACCACCTCGTTTTTGCCGCGGGCTTTTCCTGAGGTGATGGCCTGCGTTCAGCGCGGAAAGCACGTAGTTTCCACCTGCGAGGAGCTAGCCTACCCTTGGGCCCGCTATCCAGAGCTAGCCTCCCAGCTTGACCAGGAGGCGAAGGCTCATGGGGTGAGGGTCCTTGGAGGAGGCGTGAACCCTGGCATGGTCATGGATCTGTTGCCCATCATATTGGCTGCCAACGTAGGGAAAATAACGCACGTGAAGGTGCGAAGGGTAGTGGATCTGGCTGGACGGAGGCCGCAGCTCCAGCGGAAAGCTGGTCTGGGGCTCACTCCTGAGGAGTTCCAGGTGCGGCTGCAGGAAAGGGCTATAGGCCATGTAGGGCTTCTGGAATCGGCTCACCTTATAGCTAGCGCCCTGGGCTGGCATCTCCAGGAGGTAAGGGAACAGATGACCCCTCTACTGGCGCCCAGGCCTATGAGACATGGCGCCTACCGTCTCTCCCCTGGGCAGGTAGCAGGCTTCCGACAGGAATTGGTGGGGATAGCAGGAGATGAGCCTGTCCTGCGTATGGAGCTGGTAATGGCCTTAGAGCCTCCAGACGCAATGGACGCCATAGAAATAGAAGGAAGTGCAAGGGTGCGAGCGATCTTCCTTGGTGGGATTCCTGGGGACGTGGCTACAGCCTCCCTTATGCTCCAGTGGGCCTGGGTAGTAGCATGTTATCCAGGGCCCATGGGCCTCATGACCGTCCGTGACCTACCCCTTTGGCCGCGGCAAATGGGAGGGTAAAGGTGAAGATAGCTGATGAATATATAAGGCTTCATCCTCGCTCCGCCCAGCTATATGAACAAGCCAGGAAGCTGTTCCCCTCGGGCGTCACTCACGATATCCGTTACGTTCCTCCCTTCCCCATTTACGTAGAGAGGGCTCAAGGAGGCAGGAAATGGGACGTCGATGGCCATGAGCTAGTGGACCTGGTGATGGGCCATGGCGCCCTATTCCTAGGCCATGCACATCCCCGCATCACGGAAGCCGTATGGGAGCAGGCCCGAAAGGGTACCCACTACGGGGCAAGCCATGAGCTAGAGATGGAATGGGCCCGGTGGGTCAAGTCTTTGGTTCCCAGTGCCGAGCTGGTCCGGTTCACCAATTCGGGGACGGAGGCCACACTGATGGCCGTCCGTGTGGCACGGGCCTACACTGGGCGGCCTCGCATCCTTAAGTTCAACTACCATTTCCACGGCTGGCACGATGCGGTGGTAGGGGCACGTTATGCTGAGTCCCTGGATGCCCCTCCCCCTGGCATCCCCCAGGCGGTGCTAGAACAGACCGTAAGTGTCCCCCAAGGGGACTTAGCTGCAGTGGAAGAGAACCTTAAGAGGGGAGACGTAGCCGCTGTTATTCTCGAGCCTACGGGTGCCTCCTGGGGCACCCTCCCCCTCTCCCCCTCGTTCCTTCATGGCTTGCGCGACTTAACCACCCGTTACGGTGTGCTTCTAATATTTGATGAGGTGGTGACGGGGTTCAGGGTGAGCCCGGGCGGAGCCCAGGCCCGCTTTGGCGTGCTACCCGATCTCACGTGTTTGGCCAAGATCTTGGCGGGCGGCCTACCTGGGGGATGTGTAGCAGGGCGAGCAGAAGTGATGGATATCATAGCCTTCCACAATGACCCCAACCACGACGTCACCAGACGCATATTCCATCCTGGAACCTTTAACGCTAACCCCCTATCAGCAGCAGCAGGCGTAGCCATGCTCTCGTCTATAGCCGATGGCCAAGCCCATGCCCGGGCTGACGCCCTTACCTACCGCCTAGTGAAAGAGATGAACCGGATATTGGCCCGCCAGGAAGTGAAGGGGTGTGTATACGGCCTCGCCTCTTACTTCCATATCGTCTTAGGTAGGGAGTGCCCCCATCCCGAGGACGGCATAGAGTGGCCCCTAGGCGATTCTCGACTCCCCCCGCGCATGGACCGTGCCGTGGGCATAGCCCTTAAACAGGCGATGATCAACCACGGAGTAGACCTGATGGGGCTTAGCGGGGGCTTCGTATCTGCTGTCCACACTGACGACGACGTGGATAAAGCCCTGGAAGCGTTCGAGGCCTCTTTGAGCGATATGCATCGGGACGGTTTTCTTTAAAAGATGGGATGCCACGACCTGGGCAGGGGTAAAGCAACTACCTTCAGCTCTTGCCAGTTACGGCCCAAACCGCGCCCTTGGCTGTCACTTACCTCTACGTGTATCGAGTAGCTCCCAGGCTCGGCTTCCCAGGGGATCCGCCACATACATGTCCCCTTGGGAAAGGGAGGACGATGGGCAGCGACCACGCTGTCAGCAGGAAGGGTAAGGCGGAAGGTATCCAAAACCGTCTCTTGCCCCTTTGGATCAGTAACCCACACCTTGACTTGTGCATCTGGGAACTCTTGAGGTAAGTCGTTGACCACGGCCACCCTGAATATAAGCAGACGTCCAGGGGAGGCTATCTCTCTTTCTAACGCTATGATGGGCAAGACAGGCTGGTAACACTGGGCCAAGACGTGATAGCCCTTTTTGGGCTTCCGACGGTAGTCCACCACAGACCAGGTAATAGCTGGCCAGGGGTCCATAAACATGAACTGGAAAAGGCCCTTGATCTTGCCTTTATTGAGGCGGTAATGCTGGATGGCGAATTTGAGTAGTTGTGCCTGGTAATCCTGGCTTTCAGCTATGAATTCATCAAGGCTGTGGGGCATGGGCAGGTGAGCTATATGGAAGGTCTCCAAATACTGGAAGTTATGGTAGGCCCACCGCTCCCAGTTGGGAGGCCATAGGTCTTCACGAGGCATCATCTCAGTCATGGTTTCGAGGCAGGGCAGGGCCTGGGCGCCAAACTCGGTAGGCATAGGAGCTCCTGGCAGGCCACTAAATTCCCGGTACGAGCCATAATACCAGCCGGGATAGGGATGGCTGTTAAAATCGGACACCTCTTCTACGTGCCTAGAGGGATCTTCCCTGGAGACGGCATCGGCCAGTATCGGCCCCAGGACGCGTCGGTTCTGGGGGAAGGGCTCGTTGAGACAGCACCACACCACGACACTAGGGTGGTTGTACAAAAGATGGACCATGTCCTTGATCTGCGCTGTTGCCCGACGGGCCACGTCCGGCGAGTCTTCATAGCCCCAGATCATGGCGAAGTCCTGCCACACTAAAATTCCTGCTCCGTCCAAGGCGTCATACAGCTCTGGACGGTTTACGTGGGCATGTACCCTTACAGCGTTAACATTGGCTTCCCTTAACAACTGGACGTCGCGGACGATATCTTCCGGGCGGTAGTGGCCCAACCATTGGGTGGGGATGATGTTTGTGCCGCGGACAAATATAGGACGTCCGTTGAGTCGCCACTCCCCGTCCTCAGTGATGCGTAGCTCCCTGATGCCGAACCTCTCCTCTAGATGGTCATAGCTGCCGTCCTCGGTGCGAAGGACAAGTCGGGCTACGTAAAGCTCTGAGAGGCCATGATCCCACGTCCACCAAAGCCTAGGGGATGACACCGGCAAAAGGAGATGCAGTCGATTCTCTCCTGGCTGGAGAAAGAGCTTTTGCCCTTGAGAGAGCACCTGCTGCCTGTCTGAGAGGGGCCATATCGTCAGGTCGACCTCAGCATACTGCCTTTTAGGGCTATGGACCGATGCCTGGGCCACTACCAGGGATTCCCTCTCCGAGACGGATGCAGGATGGAGGCGAAGCCAGAGGACGTGAGCCTGGGGCACGTACATGAGCTCCACCCGGTTCCAAATCCCACCCGTAGGGCCCTCTTGCCCGTGCTCCAGGTTCCACCCCCCTGGGCGGCAGTCGTGATGGCTGAAAACCCCCTTTATAAGCTGCTTCCTATTAGGCCATTCCTTGCCAGGCTCCTCTTTGGGGCAGTCCACCCTTACTATCAGGACGTTGCTCTGCCCTAACTCCTCACCCAAGCGGAAATGGAAAGGCTGGAAGTAGCCCTCGTGGTGCCCTAAATATGAGCCGTTAAGCCAGACGTCAGCATAATAATCCACCCCGTGAAATACCAGGTAGACCACCTGATCCCCTTCAGGAGGTGGTGCCGAAAAAGCGTGGCGGAACACTACCACTCCTGTGTAGTTGGCAAGGCCAGTAAGATGCCAATTGGATGGTACGGGCATCTTGCCCCACGGCCCCGATAGCTCCAGAGGATCGTCGTGGGGTTGAGCGGTCTGGAACTCCCACTCTCCGCCAAGGTCGATAACTCTTCTATGGTGTGCATTCTGCATGGGGCGCCATCATAATAGGGCCTTGGGTCCAGTGAGTAAAGATGGGAGTTTGAACGTTGACGGCAAGCCTCGATAATGGGTTACATGGTGGCCAATAAAGACGAGATAAAGCTAATAGCATACGTCAACTTGGGCCATGCTTTAGTCCATGCCCTAGAGGTCACGTACGCTGCCTTGCTTTTACGCATTCAGGCCGATCTGGGTGGCAGAGACGCCTTTATGGGGATGGTCGCTACCCTCTTTGGCTGGACTTTTGGAGCGACGGCCCTTCCGGCTGGGCTCTTGCTGGACAGATGGGGGGCACGGCGTGTCCTCTTCGTGACGTTCTTGGGGGCCTGGTCTGCAAGCCTCATGGTAGCGGGAGCTCCCAACTTGGCTGTCTTAGCCTGTGCCATGGCGGCTCTAGGCCTGGCCGTGGGCCTTTACCATCCTGCTGGCGCTACCCTTATAGCTCAGGGAGTTCAAGAGCGGGGAGTAGCGATGGGCTACCACGGGGTGGCAGGGAATGTGGGCATGGGGATATCACCGGCATTGGTGGGGATCATAGCCGACATCTGGAGCTGGCGAGGTGCATATGCCCTACTAGCCTTTTTGGCCTTAGCCTTGGCTGGATGGGCCTTTCTTCTTCCTGTTCGCTCGATCAGTGCCTCAGCTGGTACCAGTAGCGATAGTTCCCGTTTGCACCCCGTGGGCCGTCTCTCCTGGGCCCTAGCTGCTGTCTATGTGGCCTCGGTGCTTATGGGCATGGTGTATAGGGGCACTCTCACATTCCTCCCCACCCACATTCACGAAAGGGTGAGCCCCCAGCTTAGTGGCTCGCTCACCACTCTGGTGCTACTTCTGGGAGGAGTCGGTCAGTTGGCTGGGGGGCTCCTCACCCGCTACCTGAATATGGAGTGGCTGGCGTTGGCAGTAACGGCCATCGCCCTCCCGCCATTGCTCCTGATGGGAGTAGCCGAAGGAGGGGTTGTGGCTTTTTTGGCAGCGGCGTTCATCTTCACCAACTTCGCCCATCAGCCTATCTTTAACACCCTGATCGCTGACTACACGCCAGGCCGGTTCGTAGGGAGGAGCTTTGGCTTGGCCTTCTGGTCGACGTTCGGCATGGGGGCACTAGGAGGGGCGGTAGCCGGCGTCCTTACAGATAGGTGGGATACGGGAGTGGCCTTTTTGGGTATGGGCGCTCTCTGGGCGCTCGCCGTTGTGGCTACGTCCTTCTTACCGTTACTTGTACGACGGACGGTCGCCTCCTCGGTAGCCTCAGCCCGTCCTGATGTTCCATAATCCTGGCAGGAGGTGATGGCGATGGAATGGAAAGAAATTCTATACGAGAAGGGGGACGATGGCATAGCCATCATAACCCTAAACCGACCTGAGCGCCTCAACGCCTTTACCCGCACCATGTTGGACGAATGGTATGCGGCCCTCCAAGATGCCCACCTGGACCCGGCGGTAAAGGTGATCATAGTGACGGGCGCAGGAAGGGCCTTCTGTGCGGGAGTGGACTTGAGCACAGGTACCTCAGGGCTTATGGACCCCAATCGCACTTTGGTGGAAAACCGGAACTTCTTGCGCGACACGGTGCAGCGAATCCCCCGTCTGGTTGCCCACTTGGACAAGCCCTACATAGCGGCAGTCAATGGCCCGGCTATGGGGGCGGGGATGGATATGGCCTCCATGGCCGATATCCGCTTCGCCTCGGAGAATGCTCGTTTCGGCATGACGTATGTGCGAGTGGGTCTCATCCCTGGCGACGGGGGCTGTTGGTACCTGCCGCGCATCGTGGGGATGGCCAAAGCCTTGGAGCTTATCTGGACCGGCGACATTATCGATGCCCAAGAGGCGTTGCACATCGGCTACGTGAGCAAGGTGCTGCCACCGGACGAACTGATGCCCTACACTTTGGACTTCGCACGCCGCCTAGCACAGGGGCCTTCAGTGGCGATACAGCTTTCTAAACGCCTGGCCTATCGAGGCCTTCATATAGATGTTGATGCGGCCCTAGAGGAGGCCCAGGATGCTATGGTCATCGTCCAGATGACGGAAGATGCTCGCGAGGGGCCCCGTGCCTTTCGTGAGAAGAGGCCGCCCCAGTTCAAGGGGCGCTAAGGGGCAGTGCCCAGACGCTGCGCCAGGGCCTCGCTGGCCCTACGCATCCTTTCTAGTACAGCCTTCGCCTCCTCCCCTTCCAAGGGATAAGGCCGAGCATAGTTCTCGATAATGATGGGCGAGAACTCGACCTTCACTAGCTGGCGGTCATAGAAGGTATAACGGCCTATGACCCCCACGCGCGTCTCATAGCTCCACATCTGGTCGAATATGAAATTGCCGTGGGCGTAAACGATGAGCTTACCCTTGTACACCTCCGCTGCCTGCACCCAGTGGGGATGGTTGCCGAGCACCAAGTCGGCCCCAGCCTCTACCGCTAGGTGTGCTATATCTATGGGGTTGTCTGGGGCGATGCCTGGGGCTGGCTCGGGTATATCCACGTACTCCATCCCCCAGTGGAACGCCACCACTACTACATCGGCCTGCTGCCTAAGGGAAGATAGCGTCTCCTTAATAAGATCTCGGTCAAAGTATTCTCCTACTCCGTTGAAAGCCACGATGCCGAACCGGAGTCCCCGCACGTCTATGATGGCAGGGTGCCAGCGGTCGGCCCAGGCCAAATTGTGGGCTTCCAAGAGCGCCTTAGTTCTGGCGATAGCCTGAGGGCCGTAGTCGCCTATGTGGTTGTTCTCTAAGGTGACCACATCGGTCCCGAGGGCTTTCAAGGCCTCCACAAATCCGGGCCGGCTGCAAAACACGTATCCTGAGGCGTGGTAGGGGCACTCCTCGATGAGGGGCGTTTCCATGTTCACGACCGTTATGTCAGCGTCACGGGTGAGGTGCGCCACGTCTCGCACCGTATACAAGAAGTCGTCGCCCCGCTGCCGAATGACCACATCGACCATGCGCCCCGGCACGACGTCTCCCGTGGCGACTAGCACTCGCACCTTGGACGGATCCATATATACCGAGCCAGAGGTTGAGGGCGTAAATACGTCACGTATGGATGCGATGGCTGGAGGGGGTGGGGGAGTGGGCGTTACTGTCGGTGTGGATGCAGGGGTATGAGCAACCGTCTGCCAATGCACTATTGGGCGACCCTCCGCTTTGCAGGCCATGGCCACCGCTACCAAGAAGCCGGCGAGTAACCAGAGTGGTCTCGGCCTTTGTGGCCCCATCGTTGGATCAATTGTATACTACAGCTGAACTATGGTGGCGCTGGTATCTAAGCCGTCGGGGGGGTAAGGTCATGGACTTCAGATTTTCGCCCGAGGACGAGGCCTTCAGGCAAGAGGTGAGGGAGTTCTTGCAGCGGGAGTGGCCACAAGATGAGATAGGCGGGGCGGAAAGCCCTTTGGGTTATGGTGGTGGTCGCGGTCTGGAAGATATCAAGGCCTTGCAGAAGAAGTTGGCCCAAAAGGGCTGGTTAACCATGGCCTGGCCCAAAGAGTACGGTGGCCAGGGAGCAAGCATCTGGCGCCAAGTTATCTACAATGAAGAGATGGCCTATCATCGTGCCCCTCAGCAGCTGGGAGTGGGGCCAGACAGAGTAGGGCCCACCATTATGATCTACGGGACGGAGGATCAGAAGGCCCAGTTCTTGCCACCCATCGCTAAGGCAGAGGTGATCTGGTGTCAGGGTTTCAGCGAGCCTGGGGCAGGGTCAGACTTGGCCTCCCTCCAGACCACAGCAGTGCTGGAAGGGGACTATTTCGTCATTAATGGGCAAAAGATCTGGACTTCCTTGGCCCATGTGGCTGACTGGATGATCTTGCTGGCCCGGACCGACCCTGACGCCCCTAAGCACAAGGGGATCTCTTATTTCCTGGTGGATATGAAAACCACGGGGATTACCGTTCGCCCCCTTTACGATATCACGGGGCGACATGCCTTTAACCAAGTGTTCTTTGACAATGTGCGCGTCCCCAAGTCTCACTTGGTGGGTGAGCTGAATCGGGGATGGTATGTGGCAGCAGCCACCCTGGACTTTGAACGTTCAGGGATAAACAGGGTCATGGCGGGCATCCGCAGTTACGAGGAGTTGGTGGAATACAGCAAGGAGACCCGTGTGGGCAGCCGTCCCCTCATCAGCCTACCCAACGTGCGGCATAAGCTGGCCGAGCTAAAGATCGAGTTTGAGGTGGGGCGTATGCTGGCATACAGGGTGGCCTCTATTCAGGCGGCCGGCCGCATACCTAACCAAGAGGCCTCCGTAAGCAAGCTATTTGGGTCTGAGCTACAGCAGAGGTTGGCGGCGGCTGGAATAAGCATTTTGGGGCTAGGTGGCGCCCTGAGGCCTGGGAGCAAATGGGCCCCCCTGGCCGGGCGCATCGCTGACTACTATTTAGCTGCAGTGGCTACCACCATCGCTGCTGGCACCTCTGAGATTATGCGCAACATCATAGCTATCCGGGGCCTAGGCTTGCCCAGGGGGTAGGACCCTCTCCCCAGTCTCTTGCCGGCCTCTGGGTCAGCTCCATGGCGAAAAACAGGAGAGGATTGACATCGCAGCCTCTTGGTGACCCCATCATCGCATACTTCCGAGACGCCTTTCTCATAGGGGCTGGGGCTACCCACTTGTACCTGGTGCGCCATGCTCAATCTATGAGCAATACAGGGGAAGCGAACATTTATGATGATCCTCCCCTGACAGAGGTAGGTATAGAGCAGGCCCGGCGCCTGGCCAAGCGTCTGAGCTACCAGAGCATTACGGCCATCTACTCTAGCCCCCTTAAGAGGGCCCTTCAGACCGCTCAAATAGTGGCGGAGGCCCTTAGCTTGTCCGTCCAAGTGGACGAGGGGCTGCGAGAGGTGATCATGGGCAGCCCCACTACCGATGTAAGGAGCCTTATAGGGCCGGAGGCGCTAGAGGCAGCGCGACGTATCGCTAAGACGTTGCGGTGGGATGCCTTTCCTGGCTCAGAGGGGAGCAGATCCGCCCGCAAGCGAGTAAGGACGGCAATTGACGCCATAGCGCGTAGGCATCCCAGGGGGCGCATAGTCCTTGTAACCCACGCAGGTGTTATCCAAACGTACGTGAGTATAGTCCTAGGCATAAACAAAGACTTCTTGTTCTATCCCTTCAACGCGGGCATCACATCGATCAGGGTCAAGGGTCGGCGCCGCGTGCTATGGCGCCTCAACGATGTAGCCCACCTAGACGGCCTTCCCTCCGGCTTTGGTGGCATATCCTAAAGCAGCCGCCTAACGTCGGTCTTTTCGTAACGTCGCAGCTTCTCCTCGTCTAGCTGGATGCCAAGCCCAGGGCCCTGTGGGACGTGCACATAGCCCTGTTGGTCCACCTGGAGGGGTTCAGTAAGCATGAAGTCGCGGATCTCAGGCGTCCAGCACGGAGGTTCTAGAGGGAACTCAAGGAAAGTCACTCCTCCTGCCGCTGCCACGTGCATGTTGGCCACCAGGCCTATCCCGTTGGTCCAAGTGTGGGGCGTAAACTCCCGTTTGGCCTGCCTGATCATGAAGGCGAGGCGGTGGCACGTCCAGATGCCCCCTACGAAGGTGCAATCGGGCTGGTAGACGTCAAGGGAATTATGTTCTAGGTAAGCTGATATCTCCTCTGGGCCGCGGGCCAGTTCGCCCCCAGCGAGGCGTAGCGAGTTCAAATGTGACCTGAGCTCGGCCAGGCCGTGGTAGTCGAAGGCGTCAAGGGGCTCCTCTAGCCAGTACACTCCCATGGCCTCCAGCTCTTTGGCTACCCATATAGCAGTGCGTAAGTCCCACCGGTGCGGCTGCTGATCAGGGGCGATGCGCCATCCCCAGTTAGCGTCCACCATGATGGTCATGGAATCGCCCACAGAGGTGCGCACCGCCTCCAGCACCTTTAAGTCTTCCCTGGGATCGGCCGAGTGGAAGCGGAGCTTGATGGCGCGGAACCCAAGAGCTTGGAACTCTTGTACCACGTCCACCCTCTCAGCTGCTGGCCGTAGCTCAGCAGTAGAGGCGTAGGCCAAAAGCCGGGGCTCGCCACCTCCTAGTAGGCGGTAGATGGGCTCTCCCAAGGCCTTCCCCACGATGTCCCACAGGGCTACCTCCAAAGCCCAAGGCCTACCCACGAAGAAAGAGAATGACCGCAGGTTCTCCACGTGACGCACGATGTCCATGGGGTCTTGTCCCACGAGGAGGGCCCCGGCTACGTCCCAGCGCACCGGCACACCCCCTGAGCCTACCCCCACAATCCCTTCGTCTGTGTGGACTTCTACCACATGCACTCGGGCGACATGGCTTGGGAAAGGCTGCCAGGTGGGGTGGAAGGCTCGAGGCAGGGGGAACTCGAAGACCCTAGTCTTTACTTCTGTGACCTTCACTGCACCTCCCTGAATCACAGGCCGTTAACTTTAGTAGGCACTTGCTATTCTAAGCGATCCACAAGTAATCTGTGGAAGGCAAATGGAGGTGTGCCATGCCTGGCCCGTTGGAAGGGATAAGGGTTCTGGATTTCACCATCGCTCAGCAGGGGCCCTATGCCACTCTTTTGCTATCCCACATGGGAGCTGAGGTAATTAAGGTAGAGATCCCTGGCCGGGGCGACGTCACCCGGGAGATAGCCCGCGATCGCCGTACCAGGCTGAGCTACTGCTTTTTGGCTCTCAACCTAGGGAAAAAGAGTGTGACCATCAACTTGAAAAGCGCTAAAGGGCGGCAGCTGGTTCTAGACCTGGTCCAGCATTGCGACGTGGTGGTGGAGAACTTCAACCCTGGCGTCATGGAACGGCTGGGGCTAAGTTATGAAACGCTGCGAGCGGTCAACCCGAGGATTATATACGCCAGTGCATCGGCCTTTGGCACGAAAGGCCCTTGGGGGAAACTCCCCGGGGTAGACCTGTTGGCCCAGGCGATGGGTGGCCTCATGAGCGTTACTGGGTACCCAGGAGAGCCTCCCCACCCAGTGGGGGCAGCCGTAGCCGACCACATTGGCGCAGTCACTTTGGCCCTAGGGGTGGTAGCTGCCCTTGTGGCCAGGGAGCATACTGGTCAGGGGCAAAAGGTGGAGACGTCCCTCCTAGGAAGCATCATGGCTGCCCAGTCTTGGGAGATCGCCTATTACCTTAACAGTGGGGAATCGCCTTCAAAGGCGGGGAGGGGCCATAGCCTAGTCCCCCATATTTACGGCGTCTATAGGACGGCCGACGGTTTTCTAGCCATAGGGACGGTGCCTATAGAGCAGTGGGAGCAGTTCTGTCAGGCCATCGGACTGCCCCACCTGGCCTCAGACCCACGCTTTGCGCGGTTAGGGGAACGTCTACGTCGGTTAGAAGAGCTGCGTCCTATCCTGGACGACCACTTCTCCCAGCGCCCTACCGAAGAATGGGTAGCGTGTCTTCGGGCCATTGATATCCCGGCTGGCCCAGTGCTGGACTACATCGAAATGGCTAAAGAGGAACAGGTTCACGCCAACAGGTACCTGGTGCAGATAGAGCACCCGAGGGCGGGGGAGGTAACGGTGGTCAACGTGCCCATACAGTTTTCGGCTACCCCTGGCTCCATAAAGGGGCCAGAGCCAGAGCTAGGCCAACACACTGAGGAAGTGCTAAGCATCTACCTGGGCCTGTCTGCTGAAGAGATAGCAACCCTCCGGGCCGATGGCGTTATCTAAGGCGACGTCTCCTCTAATCGTCCCTGATACAGCAAGGGGACGGGGCTAGGGAGAGGGCCCATGACCACCCCAGCCTCCCTCAATGAGGCTATCTCCTGGTCTGAAAGCCCCAGAAGTTCCCGTAGTATTTCGTCAGTGTGTTCCCCCAGGGCAGGAGGTGGCCCTTTGACACCACCAGGAGTGACGGAGAGCTTAACAGGGGTATTGGGCACCTTCAAGCGAAAGCCCTTAGGGTGTTCTACTTCCACAAACATCTCCCTGGCAAGAATTTGGGGCATCTCGGCTGCCTGGGCGATGTTGTTCAAGGGCCCGCAAGGGATGCCCACCCCTCCCAGCTCCTCCAACCACTCTTGAGTAGTCTTCTGGCGGAACGCCTCCGAAAGGATAGGCTCCAGAAGGTGATGATGCCGCGTGCGCAGTGCCGGGGTCTCGAAGCGGGGGTCATCGATGAGGTGAGCTAGACCCAAGAGGGCCAGCAAGATCTCCCACTGGTTCTCTACCCCCCAGCTGAGGGCGACCACGATCCACCCGTCCTTAGTAGGGAACGCCTGGAAAGGGGTGACCGATGGGTGCCTGGTCCCTAGGGGGCCAGGGACTTCCCCAGTGGCGAAATAGCGCACAAAGGCGTTTTCTAAAATGGCGATCTGGCAGTCCAGCATGCTTATGTCTACCATTTGGCCTCGGCCAGTCCTATCCCTCTCCCTCAGGGCAGCAAGGATGCCGATGGCGGCGAAAAGTCCTGCTGCAATGTCGCCAAGGGAAATGCCTGGCCGCACCGGGGGGCCATCAGGGTAACCGGTGATGCTCATGATACCGCCCATCCCCTGGACGATGATGTCTAGGGCTGGCTTTTCCCGCCATGGCCCTGTTTGCCCGAAGCCCGAAACAGCGCAATATACGAGGCGGGGGTTACGCTGGGAGAGCACCTGATAGCCTAGGCCGAGCTTTTCCATCGTCCCAGGGGTGAAGTTCTCCACCAGAACATCGGCCTTCTCGACGAGGCGCAGGAGGAGCTCTTGGCCTTCCGACCGTTTAAGGTCGATGCATATGCTGCGCTTGCCCCGGTTGATGGAAAAGAAGTAGGCTGATTCATCGTCTATATAGGGCTCGGTGGTGCGGGCGACATCGCCATAAGGGGTTCGCTCCACCTTTATGACGTCGGCCCCCAAATCGCACATGATCATGGTGGCAAAGGGCCCCGCCAATACCCAGCTCAAGTCTAGGACTACCAAGCCTTCGAGGGGCCCTCTTGTAGGACGCCTCTTTTCCCCCATGGCCGCTTATTTATTGTAGCTAGCCATAGGGGCGAACGGTATGGATGCTCCTAGGGCTGGGAGGTAGATAGGGTAAGTCTGGGGCCCTCTTCCGTTTCCTCAGCGTCGATGGTGGCCTCAGCCAGAAGGGCTGCCACATCGGGCGCTACCAAGAGCACGGCCTCTTCGCCACTCCGGTATACCTGGTCCCCTTCCCTCTCTTGGTCGAAGGCCAACTCGAATCCCCCTCCCCGTTGGACGAGGCGCAATACCTCTTCAGGGGAGCTGGCTAGCTCCAACTTGATCTCTTTTAGGAGCTCTGCTGCCTTCTCGGTCACTCTTAGCGCCATCTCTTTCTACCTCCTCTCTGAGGGCGACTCTCAACGCCTAGCGCAGGGCGCATTAGGCGGAAGCAGCTAGAGCAATAGACAGGCCTGTCCTGCCTGGGAAGGAATGGGACTTGCGTAGGGGCCCCACAACGGGAGCAGACGGCATCGTGCAAGGGGCGAGGTTGGGCCCCCGTGGCAGCCCGTCGCGCCTGGCGGCACTCAGGGCAACGCTTGGGGTCCTGATAGCCGCGGCTTGCGTGGAACTCCTGATCTTCTGCGGAGAAGGTGAAGACCTTCCCGCACTCGACACAAACTAACTCTCGATCCTGGTACACCACCCGATGACCTCCTTCTTCTCGCTTGCCAGCCTGGTCTAACTTCGGTCATCGGGTGGAGCTGCAGAGTCAAGCGACCCGATACCAGAAGGCTAAACCTGGCTTCTTGCTAATGTTACCATCGTCGGCACGCGTTGGCAACCCCATTATTGATATGCTGCATCCCCCAAAAACATGCCTCCCCATCCACCCTCTGCCAACTTATAATCTTACAAGCAACCAGATGAGCGAGGCGTGGGCGGCCAGGGCCATAGACCTTCTTGCCCAGAGAGGAGAGACCCTGGCTGTAATGGAGGGGTCGACGGGTGGGCTCCTTTCCCACTTGCTTACCCAGGTACCGGGGGCGTCACGCGTGTTTTTGGGTGGGGTAGTGGCCTATGGTAACCAACTTAAAGAGCAGGTGGGGGTACCCGGCAAGGTGCTCAAGGCCTTTGGCGCAGTAAGCGAGGAAGCTGCCCTGGCCATGGCTGAGGCAGCCCAAAGATGGGCAGGCGCTTCAATAGGGCTCGCTGTTACAGGGATCGCTGGCCCGACAGGCGGTAGCGCTGCCAAGCCCGTGGGCCTGACCTACGTCGCAGCGGTAGGACGGGGCATATCTCTATGCCGGGGTCAAACCTTACTGGGAGACCGCGGTCAGATCAAATATGAATCGGCCGTTATGGCCATTCGCCTACTCTTGGAGCTGGCTGAAAGGGAGGAGGAGAGATAGTGTCGTTGGAATCGACTCTCTTCCGGCGTATTATGTCCCAGTTCCCAACAGGGGTGACCGTGGTCACCACCCGTGTGGGGGACTACCTTCATGGCAGCACCGTTAACTCCTTTACTTCTGTCTCCCTGGAGCCAATGTTGGTGCTGGTCTGCTTGGACAAGAAGGGTGACACTCATGAGTTGTTGCTAAAGAGCGGCATCTTCGCTGTCAACATTTTGGCCCAGGAACAAGAAGGCATGTCTCGACTTTTCGCTACCAAGGGTGAGGGCCATAGTCACAACCTTGACCAGGTGGCGTACAGGCTAGGAGTCACTGGGGCGCCTATCCTAGAGGGTTGCCTTGCCTACCTTGACTGTGTGGTGGCCCACCGCTTTCCTGGCGGGGATCACACCATCTTCATAGGCGAGGTAGTGGATGGGGCCCTAATACGCGAAGCGCCTCCCCTCGTCTTCTTCCGGGGCAAGTACGTGCGTCTGCTTGAGAGCCCCTAGCGCTGCACCACCATGGCGATGCCCTGGCCTCCCCCGATACAAAGGGTGGCGAGGCCCAGGTGCGCCCCTCGTCGCCTCATCTCGTAGAGAAGGGTGACCAGGATGCGTGCCCCGCTCGCCCCTATGGGGTGGCCCAAGGCTATAGCGCCCCCGTTGACGTTGACCCGCTCCCAGTCCCAGCCAAGCTCGCGACCTACAGCTAACGATTGGGCAGCGAAGGCTTCATTGGCCTCAATAAGATCCACGTCCCTCAAGTCTATGCCTGCCTTTTCTAAGGCTTTGCGCGTGGCGGGGACCGGTCCCATCCCCATGATGCGAGGGGGCACGCCGGCGTTAGCATAAGAGCGTACCCAGGCAAGTGGCTCCAACCCCAACTCCTTAACCTTGCGCCTAGACGCTAGCACTACTGCTGCCGCGCCATCGTTAATGCCGGAGGCGTTGCCGGCTGTGACGGTGCCGTTGGAAGCGAAGGCGGGACGGAGGCGGGCCAGCTTCTCCGGGCTGGTATCGGGCCGGATATGCTCATCACGATCGACGACACTTGTGCCTTGTCGGCCCTGGATCTCTACTGGAGTCACCTCTTCGGCAAAGCGCCCCTCCTGCCAGGCTTTGGCAGCCTTCATGTGGCTCTCATATGCGAACCGATCCTGGTCCTCTCGTGATATTTCGTACTCACGCGCCACATTCTCGGCCGTGTTACCCATGTGACATTGTTCAAAGGCGCACCATAGGCCATCCTTGATCATGTGGTCTACCACCTCTCCGTGTCCCATCCGGTAGCCGAAGCGGGCCCTGGGCAGAAGATAGGGGGCATAAGACATGCTTTCCATCCCACCTGCCACAATCACATCGGCTTCGCCAAGGGCGATAGCTTGCGCTGCGAGCACTACCGCTTTCAGGCCGGAGCCACACACTTTGTTAACAGTGGTCGCGGGGACACTTTCAGGCAGACCAGCCATCATAGCCGCCTGCCGTGCTGGGTTCATACCCAGCCCCGCCGACAGGACGTTGCCCATTATCACCTCTTCAACCTGATTAGCCTCGATCCCTGCCCGCCGGATAGCCTCTTTTATGGCTACAGCGCCAAGCTGTGGCGCTGGGACATCGCTCAAACTGCCGCCGAAAGAGCCTATGGGCGTTCTTGCCGCCCCAACGATGGCGACTTCCTGCATAACTTCCCCCTGTTTTGCTGTTTTGTCTTCATTGTAGCATAGCGTAAATGAAAAGCCCTGCTGCCGCCAGGACAGCCAGCCGAAGACGACGCGTAAGAGGTACGGGCCGCATACCCAGCAAGATGATCACCGCAGCTATGATGGGTGTAAGGAACACCCTAGCAGGATGCTCTGGCTGAAGGCCAGCGGCGCCTAAAATGGCGTGTAGGGCTATTGCGCACGCAAAAGATGCTACCGCCAGGAGGACTATCCGGCTGTATCTAGGACGTGTACCTGCCCGCGCAGGTGGCGGCAGGCCCTTCTTTTCCCTCATGGCATACTAGCGTAGGTACATGCCCCCATTAATATCAAAGGTGGCACCGGTAATGTAGTCGCCCTCGGCCACTAGGAAGCGGCATAGCTTGGCCACCTCTTCCGGCCGGCCGAACCTACCCATGGGGATACGGGCTAGCAGGCTCTTCTGAACATCCTCGGGTAGGCTTGTGACCATATCTGTCTCAATGAAGCCAGGGCAAACGGCGTTCACGGTGATGTTGAAGCGGGCCAGCTCTAAGGCTACAGCTTTGGTGAACCCCACGATCCCCGCCTTGGCCGCGGCATAGTTGGCTTGCCCTATGTTGCCCATCTGCCCCACGATGGAGGACATGTTGACGATCCTGCCACCGCCCCTCTGGATCATGTGGGGGACCACAGCCTGGGTGCAGTAGAATATGCTGTCCAGGTCAGTGGCGATCACCTCTCGCCACTCCTCCATGCTCATGCGCCGAAGCGTCCTGTCGCGGTTGACGCCAGCATTGTTGATGAGGATATCGATCCCACCAAAGGCTTCAACGGTGGCATCAACCAGCTTTTGTACCTCGTCTGGATGGGCTACTCCTGCCTGTACACATATGGCCTTGTGACCTTGACTGTGAAGCTCCTCAAGCAATTGCTCGGCTAGCTCCTTGTGCTGGTAATAGTTGATGGTCACCTTCGCCTTGTGAGAGGCTAGCTCCTTAGCTATAGCACGTCCTAGCCCCCGCGAACTCCCAGTGACAATGGCAACCCTATCGGACAGGCACGCCATTTTTGACCCCCTCCACTATGTTTCCGCTCCTCCAGCCTATATCAGCGGAGGGAGTTCATTCAAGTTATAAATGAAACCTTAGGTGAGCATTAGGAAGTGTTTATATCGCCACGGGGGGCTGGTACTCGCCGAATATGCGGCGCATGACGCCACATATCTCGCCCAGGGTAGCGTAGGCCTGTACGGCTTCCATGATGGGCGGCATAAGGCTAGCTGAGTCGTGGCAGGCTTCCTCTAGACGCTTTAGGGCTGCCCTTACTTGGGCCTCGTCACGGTGACGGCGCACTTGCTTCAGCTTCTCCATTTGGGCCTGTTCGGCCTCCGGGTTGGTACGGAACACCATCTTGGGGCGCTCATTCTCCAGGCAGTACCGGTTCACTCCCACGATGATACGCCTTCCCTCGTCTACAGCTTTCTGGTGGGCGTAGGCTGCCTCTTGGATCTCTCTCTGCATGTAGCCCGACTCGATAGCTGCCACCGCCCCTCCCATGTCCTCGATCTTGTGCAGGTATTCCCAGGCCTTCTTCTCTAGCTGGTTGGTGAGCCACTCCACGTAGTAGGAGCCTGCCAGGGGGTCTACTGTATCGGTCACCCCTGTCTCGTAGGCGATGATCTGCTGAGTTCGCACGGCTATGCGTTGGGCCTCCTCTGTGGGGAGGGAGAGGGCCTCATCGTAACAGGAGAGGGCCAGGGACTGGACACCTCCCAGGACTGTGGCCAGGGCCTGGATAGCTGCCCGGACGATGTTTAGCTCAGGCTGTTGAGCGGTGAGGGTGGCCCCTCCCGTTTGGACATGCGTACGGAACATCCAGGAGCGGGGATCCTTAGCGTGGTAGCGCTCCCTCATGATACGGGCCCACATGCGACGCAGGGCCCGGTATTTGGCTATCTCCTCGAAGAAGTTGTTTTGAGTATTGAAAATCCAGGAGATGCGCGGGGCGAACTCGTCTATGTCTATTCCCCTCTCTAGGACGGCGTCCACATATGCTATGGCATTGGCGAAGGTGAAGGCCATCTCCTGCACAGCTGTCGCCCCGGCATCGCGGATGTGATAGCCCGATATGCTGATGGCGTTGAACTTGGGCATCTCTTTGGCGCACCAGGCGATGAGGTCGGCGGCCAGCCGCAGAGAGGGCTTAGGGGGGAATATATAGGTGCCACGCGCCACATATTCTTTCAAGATGTCGTTCTGTACCGTCCCCGATACCTGCGAGAGGGGAACCCCTTGCTTTCGGGCCACGATAGCGTACATGGCCACTATGACTGCGGCGGGGGCGTTGATGGTCATAGAAGTGCTCACCTTGTCCAGAGGGATCCCGTCGAACAAGGCCTCCATGTCGGCCAACGTGTCGATGGCCACCCCCACCTTGCCCACTTCCCCTCTGGCATGTGGGTCATCGGAGTCATAGCCCAGTTGGGTAGGTAAGTCAAAGGCTACCGAGAGACCTGGCTGGCCTTCCTGAAGCAAGAACTTAAAGCGCTTGTTGGTTTCCTCGGCCGTCTCGTAGCCGGCGTATTGGCGTATGGTCCACAGTCGGGTGCGGTACATGGTAGGGTGGATACCCCGGGTGTACGGGTATTGGCCAGGGAAGCCTATGTCTCTAAGGAAATCGATATCGGCGATGTCCAGGGGCGTGTAGATGACCTTCGTCTCGGTGGAGCTGGTGGCGAATTCGGAGTCTTGGCGTTCCCCTCCCTTGCGCAGGGCTTCCTGGAGGATCGTCTTTTCCCACCGTTCCTGCTCCCGGCGGATGCGCTCCAGCTCTTCCTTGTCTAGCATTTCATCCTCCTAATCTCTCACTTGAGGGAAAGAGTGGGGTATCCCCACCTCTCTCTTGGGTACCAGGACTGAGCGCCGGAAGCGCATCACTAGTTCCCCGTGCTGGTTGTAGGCTCGAGTCTCCACGCTGACGACCCCTCTATCAGGGTTAGAGCGGGATTCCCGTTTCTCTAGGACGGTGGTCTCAGAATAGATGGTGTCGCCGTGGAAGACAGGGCGCAGAAACTCGATCTTTTCAAAGCCTAGGTTGGCGATCGCCTTACCTGAGATGTCACGGACGCTTTGCCCAAGGGCTATATCCACCACCAGGTTGCCCACCACCACGTTGCGTCCGAACTGGGTCTTCTTGCCATATTCGGCGTCTATGTGGAGGGGATGGTGGTTCATAGTAAGCATGCAGAAGAGGATGTCGTCCATATCGGTGATGGTACGTCCGGGCCAGTGCCTATAAGTGGCGCCTACCTCGAAGTCTTCGTAGTAGCGGCCAAACTCGTACGCTTCAGACATGGTATCTACCTCCATCATTCCCCGAACATGCGCAGAATGTTGCGGGCGATGACTAAGCGCTGGATCTCGTTTGTGCCCTCGCCGATGAGCATAAGGGGGGTATCGCGGTAGTAGCGCTCTACTCGCATGTCCTTGGTATAGCCGATGCCGCCATGGATACGGAGGGCCTCAAGGGCCACCTCCTGCGCCACCTCTGAGGCGAAGAGTTTGGCCATGCCGCCCCACAGGTCGGCCCTCTCGCCACTGTCCTTCTTGGCGGCGGCGGCACGGGTGAGGAGGCGGGCTGCCTCTACCTTTGTGGCCATATCGGCTAGCTTGAGCTGGATAGCCTGATGCTCGGCGATGGGGCGGCCGAAGGTGACCCGCTGTTTGGCGTACCTTATGGCGTCCTCCAGGGCTGCAGTGGCCACCCCCACCGCCCGGGCCGCCACGTTGATCCGCCCCACCTCGATGCCGCTCATGATGTGCAACCAACCCTGCCCCTCTTTCCCCCCAAGGAGATTCGCCTCTGGCACCCGGGCATCTTCGAAGTAGAATATGGTGGTGTCTATGCCTTTGTACCCCAGTTTCTGGATCTGGCCCCCTACGGTGAGGCCTGGCGTAGACTTCTTCTCTACCAACAAGGCGCTCATGCCCCTGTAGGGGGGCTCGGCTTCAGGATCGGTTTTGACGAGGACGGCGAATAGATGGCCATATATCCCGTTGGAGACGAACATCTTGGTGCCATTGAGCACATAGAAGCCATCGTGACGGCGGGCTATCGTCTGGATGGATTGGAGGTCAGAGCCGGCGTTGGGTTCCGTCATACAGATGCCGCAGTGGATTTCGCCGCTTGCTATGTGGGGCAGAAAGCGCGTCTTCTGGTCCTCGGTGCCGAACTGGCTTATCATCCATGAGACGATGACGCTGCCGTTAATGATGCCGCCCAGGCTCATCCAGCCGCGGGAAAGCTCCTCCACTATGGCTGCATAGGTTACAAGGGATAGGCCTAGGCCTCCATATTCGGGCGGCACGGCCACCCCAAAAAGGCCCATCTCTTTCATCTTGCGTACCAGCTCGTGAGGATACTCGTCCCGGTGGTCCAGATCCGAGGCGATGGGTATGACTTCTTTCTCCACGAAGCGGCGCACCTGGGCGACGATCATTTGCTCTTCCTCTGAAAGGGTGGCCATGGTGGGCAAAGGCATAGCTTGCTCCTTTATTAAAGTTTCTGCTGGCTCCAGTGTAAGGCCACGAGAGGGCCTTGACAAGGGCAGTGCCTTGACCCATCCCCCCTCCCCCCCTACACTGGAGGCCGACAGCACCATATATTAGGAGGCACCATGTTTTACCTCGAGAAGCAGAACCGGATGGTAATACCTAGGACGGAGCTCACCTATCCTGCTCATCAGATGCGCTTCCACGAGAACGCGGCCAAGGCCCCTGTAGACCACGTCATGGCCGACTTCGAGGACGCTTGTCCCTACGAATACAAAGGAGAGGCAAGCCGTCGAGTAGCTGTGGAGGCGCTAAACACCATCGACTTCGGCGATAAGGTGGTGACGGTGCGCCCCAACAACATTCGCTCCCCTTACTTCCTAGGGGATCTCCAGGCGGTGATGGTGGGCGCACCAGACCGCTTTCATGGCATCGTCCTGCCCAAGGTGTACAGCCCAGAGGACATAGTATACGTTTCCAGCCTTCTGGACGCCCTGGAGAAAGAGGGTGGGTGGAC
>Ga0105160_1000198_pt1 | contig 30711 bp, 35 predicted proteins | sample GXS110809BmetaG_FD_89591 | JGI IMG/M metagenome (GOLD analysis project Ga0105160, IMG submission 89591) | Hot spring microbial communities from Gongxiaoshe hot spring, China to study Microbial Dark Matter (Phase II) - GXS 110809B | ecosystem: Environmental > Aquatic > Thermal springs > Hot...
ATGAAGATGACGGCGAACTCGTCGGCCTTACCGCCCAGACTTTTCAGAGAATCCGCTATCTTCCTCATAGCCAGAGGGCAAATATCTGGACAGTTTGTATAACCGAAGAAAAGTATTACAGGTCTGCCCTTAACTGTGCTAAGGCTGAAGCTCCTATTGTACTGGTCCAGTAGCGTAAAGTCTGGCAGACGCTTGCCTCCCGTTACTTTAAGGGTCTCATGCTCCTGAGGCGAGAAGATCGGAAGCGATAGAATAAGAAGGGTGGGGAGAGCTATAACGAATAAAAGCGCCACAATCCAAAAGCTTCTACTTATCATCGGGGGTGCTTCTCACTCCTGCTCAGCAGCACCACAGAAAATATAATGCCCAAGCCCAATAGGAATGCTAGAAGGGAGGTCAAGTCTAATACTGGTCCTCCACCCCCGCCGAATGCGGCTGCCTTGTAGACGATTAACTTACCCATCATATATGGGTGTATACCGCAGATGTAGCTATAGTTTCCCTCTTTTGTGAATGTATACGAATATTGGTCGGCGTTCTTCAATATTTCTGATGCGAAGCTCTCCGGCCCAGCTGTCACTGCTATGTTATGTTGGCCAGTGACTTCTCCAGAGCCTATGCTTAAGACATCATCGTTTATCCAGACAACCTTTGAGCCAACCGGGACACTGGCAACCTTGGGGTAGAAGCTGTTACCCACTATACGTACCACCACTGGTTCCCCGGGTATGAAGGTCTTTGGCTCTGCAATATCCTCCGGAGAAGGCTCAAAGGGGGCGATAATCCTCTTAATGTCTTGTATCTGGGCTGGAGGAGGGCCGTTAGGGAGTATCACGTTGGCCCTCTCATTATCGATTTTAGAAGAGATGTAGCCAGCCGATCCTTTGAGCGTCTGTGTTCCGAAGGCGTGGGTAACCATCAGGAAGTTTCCCTCGGATGGCACACGCCACTCTATGACGTAGGAGTCTGTAGGCCCAACAGTCACTGTCTGGAGCCCCTTCTCAACGTTGCTGGGATTCCCCCCATGATATACGTACTCCCAAATTCCACCGACAACGTGGAAGCTTGAGACGAGGTTTGGCCCCACATTCAGGAAGTAGAACCTGATATAGTCGCCCGGCCTGGCCTTGATCGGGTCGGTCAGATACCTGAATGCCCTCCCGTTGAACAAGACATAGATTGGATTCCCTTGAGTGAAGTCGCGACCATTGGCATAGACCTCGTGCTGGATTAGGAAGACTCTTATGTCAGGTTCGCGTCCCAGCTCCTCCTCCAACCTGTATTTCAGCTTCTTAGGCTCTACCACTATCATGCCGTACATACCCGCCATCGTGTGGGTGAGGATACCATGGCCGCCTGGAGCGCAGTGGTACATGTATACTCCCGGAAAGTCCGCCTTGAAGACTATCTTCCTAGACTCGCCGGGTGGGACGCTACCCACGAAGAATGATGTCTGAGTATTGGCTGCGTGGATTGAGGCACCATGAGTGTATTTGCCCTCATTCTTAAGCTCTATTTCTATGACGTCACCTTCCTCGGCATATATGAGTGGGCCTGGCACAGTACCGTTAAAGGTCCATGCCTTCAAGACCACGCCATCGCCGATAACGACGTCATTCTCATTAGTTACTAGGAGGAACTGCTTGTTAGGTATAACATCGGGTGGAGGGTTCCCCGGGACATCAGCGGCGTAGACTAGGTTGTTTAGGCTATAGTACTCGGCCGAGGCAGCTGAGACTATCGTAAGAGATGCGAGGAGAAGAGCTAGACTATATCCTGCTAGCTTAGTCCACAAAGCCATCAACTCGATCTATTATGGTGGAGGCAGAGAATTAGCTGTGAATGGAAACAGTAATTCAACTTTCTTGCTACTTTTTGCATATTTTTGTATAAAGTTTCATAAATTACCGGCTTAGAAGTTCTTATACAAGTTGAAGAGTCTTTAATAACCTCTCTATAGGGTTTGGTTCAGATGCCGCGAACACCTCTCCGTACTCTCATCCTCATAAAAGATTCAGACTGTAAGGTATGCCGCCTCTTTGAAGAAGGAAGCATTGAAGGTGTATTCAAGCATTTGAGATGTGGTGAAACTACCTCCACCCATTTGATTCAGATGACACGTAGGAGGCGGTCAGATGGCGCTAAGCTGCAACTGCGTGGTGTCTCGGCGTACCGCATGTCAGCTGGATTATACCTCATAGAATCACCGAGCTGCACCGCCTGCAAGGTTATTTCGAGCTCCCCATCAATACCCCGGCAGGCCATTTACATCCCCCGAGTCGGCATAGTCTTCAACCTCCTCACACCAGGCCCTAGGGTGTCAAAGAAGATTGTAGAGAGGCTGACCTACGCGGGGAAGGATGTCCAAGTAATTGAGGAGACACAATTCTTACTGCCCCGCGTCCTCACGGATCGGCAATATATGGTACTGGTCACGGCGATAAGGATGGGGTACCTCAACACTCCAAGGGAGGTGTCTCTCTCAGAGCTCTCCTCTGCAGTCGGCCTCTCAAAATCCACAGTGTATAAGCATTTGAAGGCTGCCCTTAAGAAACTAGCTCTAGAGGCTTATCTCCAGTACGAGCCTACACGAGGGCAGCGTAGAGTATCATTAATATATTGATGATAAGCCATCTTGTAGCGTTATGAGGATACTTCAAGTTAGTGATATTCATGGCTCAAGAAGAGGCGCGGCTATGGTTGGTAAGAAGGCTGTGAGTGTCGGCGCGGAACTCGTGCTTGTTGTGGGCGACATTACTAATTTCGGCGATGTCGAGGAGGCTGAAAGTATTCTCTCCACAATCTTTAGTGAGGCAAAAATACCTGTTGCCTTCGTGCCCGGTAACTGCGATCCACCTCAGCTACTGAACCACAACCCGAAAACCGAGAATCTCATCAATATTCACGCGAAGAGACGCAACATCTTGGGGTACGAGTTCGTCGGCTTAGGTGGGAGTAGGCACACGCCACACAGAGGCACATGGATTGAATTTAGCGAGGAGGAACTGGACGAGATGCTGTCAAGCATTAAGTCTGAGGACCTGAGGAACTGGGTTCTCGTCTCTCACAATCCCCCCAGCGGCGTTGAGGCCTCAAAAGCAGGCTCAGGCGTCGATCTTGGAAGCATCTCGATCAGAAGGTTTGTTGAACATTATAAGCCAATGGTGGTGTGCTGCGGACATGTCCATGAAGCAAGGAGCATATCGCATCTAAGCGGTATACCAGTTGTAAACGCTGGGCCGGTGAAGGATGGTTACTGCGCGGTCTTAGAGCTGCATGAGGGTCACGCTCACGCGCAGCTAGACACCCTCTAAACAATACGTCTACCATCTATTGCCTTCTCGATTTGGCCTAACAGGAACAAGGCGGTATCTCTCGGGTCAATAGGCCAAACATAGATTATGGGCTTCTCACAACTTAGCCTTGCCTCCTCGATGGTTGAGGGTATCTCATCCTCAGAGTGGTGGCCTCCACGTGTCAACATGACCGTAGACACAACTATTACATCAACATCAGACTTGCAGGCCTCTTTAAGCGCCTCAAGCAGGGTGGGTTTGCAGAACTCATTAAAAGCAATCCAGACATTTGCGAACTTACCTATCCTCTTCAACTCATTCCCAATCTCCATTAGCCCGTAGAAGTAAGGGTCGTTCTCTGGTGTCCTACTCCAGGAGGATATCTCCTCTTCTAGTCGCTTGAAACGGGCATCTTCAATCGCTGTCCTCCGTCTCGCCATGAGCTCAAAGTACTCACCCAAAATTTCTCGCGGTATGTCTTTTGGCAGCTCACCATGCCCAACCAGCACCACTCCAATCCTAGGACCTTGTCCTTGACTCATCCAACCACCATTAAAGTCCCGCTATCCTAGCTGGGTGCAGACTCATAGGACTCCTCCGCCTCCTCAGCCTCAAGTCTTTCAACCTCTTTCACCATTTCATCAGTGACCCCAATCTTCTTTAATAGCCCCCTTATATCCGGGGGCTCCATATCGGCGAGTTCGGCTGAGAACTTCGCAATCTTTGGAAGATACTTGGCGTAAATGTTGAGCCTCTTCTTTACTGCCTCTCCTTTCTCAAGCCTGCTCAAATAGTTCCTGAGATGTCTTGCACATTCTCTAACTGCAAGGGTTAACTCTCTCTCAATTTCGGGTCTGTCTGCTATCGCCTCCTTCCCCACAGTCTTGTAGGGTATCTTTGGGGAGCAGATACTCGTGATGACGGCCAAAGGAGCTAGTTTAGGAACCTTGTATGCGGCCCAATCCACTCTCTCAGATATCACCTTCCAAGATACATCCGCTCTCTCATCATAAAGGAGAGGAATCTTGTTTGCGAATCTGTATAGGTGGATATCTTCTGACAGGGGTATATTCCCACCCCAGGCCACAGCCACCTCCACAATGAAGGGTATTCCGGAGTAGCTTGAAGGTGGCCTCTGAACTATATGGTAAAACTCGGGCTTGAGAAGAGACTTTACACCGGCCTCGAGGAATGAGACGCCCACTGGCGATAGGGAGGTGGTGTCGGGCGCGCGGAAGCCCTGATAATTCTTCATCACACCTACAAGCCTCGCTATCTGCTCATGCGTCAAGTCAGAGGGCCTAGTCTGTGGGTCTATCTCTGCAAGCTTAAGCACCTCAAGGGCTGTTTTCTCACCCACCCTCTGAAACTCCTCGATAAGCATCCTCAAGACGCTTCTCGCCTTTGTATCGCTCGCAATCCTGCTTACCGTCTCCGCATCAACACCCTGTGGGTGTGGCTTAGCCTCTTTAGGAGGTTCAGGAACTTGGCCGGTTACGCGCTTAAAGAAGTAGAAGCGGCCTTTCGGATCTATGAATGAGATGTTCGCGTGAGGATTGATGAGGGATGTCATCGCTAGGTATTCTATTATCTTTGACTTGCTCGTGCTATAGTCTGCCTCTAAGGTGAAATCTACGATTGTGCCACGCCAACCCATCTTATTCTCGACTACTCTCCTCTCTATAACGCGCGGCTCATTCGAAACAATATCAATCATTAACTCATACTCGAATATTTTTGCCCCACCTCTGCTGGATGTCACCTTGAATGACCTGTTGGTGGTTATTTGACCGTATAGGAGCGCCATGGTCCCTCCTACTCCGAACGTGCCCCTTGACTGCTTGAAGCCGTATTTGCTTCCGAAGAGAATTGTTCCAAAGGCCTTGGGGATGTAGTCGCCGTCTACACCTATTCCGTTATCCCTGACGATCAGTCGGTATATCTCGTTTCCACTATCACTCACTGCCCCCTCGGAGTAAAGTTCGACCGAGATCTCGGGAAGTATCCTCCCTATCTCGCAGGCGTCCAGAGAGTTTTCAACAAGCTCCCTGATACTCATGTATAGCGACCTGGCGGGGCTACTGAAGCCCGCGATATCCCTGTTACGGTAGAAGAAGTCCGCTGGCGAGATCTGTTCGAACTTTACTTCAACCATCTATATCTATCTTTTCCTACCTCCTAATAGACTCATGCCCCAATTCGGCATGGATAATGTCTAAGGGGAATGGCACGAAGCAGTTTTTGATGAGACCTGAAGGCTGCTAGTACATACGTTTAAACTTCCTCTTCTGGGCATATCCGTCTAGGAACTTATAGACCGAGCTATGCGGCGCCCCGTTGATAAGCATCTCAACTGCCTCCCTAGCCGCCTCCACGTCTCCAGTACTCCCAATAATGGCGACTGTGTTGTGTCCCACGGAGACGTAGACGTGTGCCGTCTCCTCTATTATCCTCCGTGTCTTTCCCCCAGTCCCAATTATCCTAGCCTTGATCCTGGTATTATCCTCCTTATCTTTCCCTGTGTAGGGGGATAAATCAATCACCGACAAGACCATCTCGTCCTGAGCAAGTGTCAGCGCCCTCTCGGGGCTGAAGCCTAGCCCGATGGCCTCAACCACGTCTCTAGCTTTAAACAGGTTTACAGGGTCCCAACTCTTTGAAGTGTCTGATCGCGGTGTAATCTCCACAATCCCCTCTCCCGAGTCTACTTTAAGTGAGACGTTCAATCTCTCCTCAATCTCCTTCTTGACGCTTCCTCCACTCCCTATCAAGACAGGGAGCCTCTCGAGCGGGATTCGCGCTATGAAACGGGTCTGGGGGGTTGACAACTCCTAACCACCTATTTAGCTGGTATTTGATAGATTTATTCCTCCCGTCCTACTTTTTCTCTTCCTGCCCAGGCGGCTGCTGGCTGCTTGAGGAGGGCATAACCTCCTGTATCTTCCGCCGTATTGCGGAGGGGTTATCCTCTACACCCAGAAGCTCTGCAAAGAGCCTACTCGTCTTAAGCAGTGAGGACCGCCCCTTTCTCTCAATCTCTACGAGCCCTCGCTCAACAAGCTCCCTTATCTGTGTATAGGCGCGGCCTCCCCTGATAGCAGCGACGGTCGATTTTTCTACTGGCTGATGATACGCAATAAATGATAGCGTCCTTAGGACTCCTATGCTTAGAACAGTTCTTCCCACATGTCTCTTGACAAGCGCCAGCCACTCGGGCTTAACATGCATCATAAATCTCTCGCCCCGGAACCTAGAGATTGTAAACGCCCTGCCAGACTCCTCATACTCCCTCCTCAGCTCCTCCAAGACGGCCTCCACCCTCTTCCTACTCCTCAATCCGGATAATACCCTAAGCCGCTCAAGCGTGAGTGGCCTATCGCTTAGGAAGAGTGCTGCCTCTATCAGGGGCTTGGCCAGTGCCTCGCTCCTTCCCTCTTCTTCTGGCCTAGCTTTCTTCGACATTCTGCACCCTCCGCCTAAGGAATATTCTACCAGTCTGCTCGTCCTCGAAGAGCTCGACAGCACCTCTGCCAGCTGCGATTAGCAGAAGGATGAATCTTCTGGCGGCTTCGAGCCTATCAACGCCCTTAAAAAGCTCGATTAAGGGGAGGTTATCCACTTCGCTGAGAAGTTCCTCGAGAAATTTAATGAAATCTTCAACCTCCTCCTCGATCTTGACCAGATAGCTGTCCAGGTTTATATCTGTCTGGAGTGTCTTGGCCGCTGTCGGCGCTGTTGCCGCTGTCTCTAGGACTGCTCTGAGAGCGTTTACGATCTCTAGAATAGTTGTTCCTAGCATTCCCGGCTTGACCGGTATGTCGATTACTGGGGGGATGAGTAGGTCGGGCTTCGGCTTGGCCTCAGGCTCTCTCGCTGGATTGAGGAGGTTCTCAGACCTCACTCGGTGGATGTAGGAGGCGCCCCAGAGGGCAACCCCCTCTTGGGGAAGCGTGAGCTTCTCTGAGGAAACAATTTCACGGAGCTGGGAGAGCAGCGTACTAAGGTTTAGTCTAAGAATGAGGCTCTTGCTGAGAAGATGGACCGCTAGCAGGATGTGCCAGTCGATCTCCTCAGGATTGATTTTCCTCGAGCCTCGTGACGACAACTCTTGACTCACCATCCTGGTTATAGACGCCAATGAGCTGGTCAGCCTTCTCAGCAATAACATCCTTAAGACTTACGGCTATGACTTGCGTTCTCTTGGAGAACTCCCTTAGGAGGGAGGCCAAATTCTTGCTGTAGTTTGCGTCCATGTGGGCATCCACCTCGTCCATGATTAGAAAGTCTACAGGCGTGAGGCCTTGAAACGCCATGAGTAGGGCCACCGCGGCGACCGACTTTTCACCCCCACTAATGCTACGCGATGGCTTAGGCGACTTTCCAGGGAAAGTCACATACATCTCGACCCCAGATTCGAGGGGCTTCTCCGGTTCTGAGAATTCAAGCCAGGCCGAGCCACCTGTTAAGGCTGTGAAATACTTCCCAAACATCTCTGAGACTTTGCTAAAGGTCCTCATGAAGGCTTCAAGTTTCTTAGCATCCAGCATCTCCAATATCTCAAGTATCCGCCTCCTCTCCTCCTCAAGAATTGCAATATTCCCAGAGCGGCCCTTATACTCGACTATTAGCTCCGAGTATTGAAGGCCAGCCAGCTGGTTCACCATCACAACCTCTCCCAACTCAGCCTCAAGCTCCTTCCCCACATCATCTAGAAACTCGTCTGGCAAGTGAGATAGATCATCGATTGGCGCCTCAATCATTGAGGAGAGGCGCTCAAGTATAGAGTTCCTACTCATACTCAACTCAACCCTGGTCACCGCGAGGCTTCTGGCCTGAGTCTCAAGTGAGAGGAGCTTCGCCCTCTCCTCCTCAACTCTATTCTCAAGTAGCGACAACTCCTCGCTTAAAACTCCTCTATCCTTAAGAGCCTCAGACATTTTGTTGGAGAGAGCCTCTAACTCCCCCATTCTCTCATTGGCGCTCCTCCATGCTTCTAGATAGAGCTGTGAAAGCTCCTTCAACCTTTTCTTCGAGATGTCGGCATCCCTTACAAGCCTTTCAACCTCCCCCTCTATCTCCTCTATAGTTTTAAAAAGCTCATCGCGCCTAGACTTTATCCGCTCTAACTGCTGCCTGATAGATCTTACAACCGCATTCACCTCCCCCACTCTACGCTCAATGGCGTTTATCTCAGAGTTGATATCCTCGAGCTGGGATTGGAGCTCCTCAGCTTCGGTAGTTTGTGGCTCCGCTACTTCCTCAACCTTCCTTCTCACATGCTCAAGCTCCTCTTGGAGTAAAGCTATGCTCATCTGGAGGTTATTATGCTCGTCCCTTAAGCGTTCACGTCGCTCCGATATTTTCTTCTCCTCCGCCTCGAGTTCCTCACGTCTCTCTATGAGCCTGGCTATACGGGCGATGGACTCCTGTCTCTCGATACTGACACCTGCTATCCTCTCTTCAACCCGGCTGAGCTCCCCATGAAGTCCTCTAAGAATTGCCTCACACCTTCCTCCTACCTCCCCTAGACTCTTAACTGCTTCCTCAACCTCGCTGAGAAGCTTCTCCAGCCTCTTCTTTAAACCAACCTCCGCCAATACATGGAAGACCCCATGCCCATTGTAGTTTATCCCTGTTTGGTTAATAGCGGGCCGCCCCCTCTCAAACCATCCGTCCCCGCTGAATGAATGGTTTGGGTAAATCGTGTGGAGCAGCTTCCTCAACTCTTTGTTCCCTCCAGCCAAGGTGCATGCAAGGCAATCGTTAGCCCGGCAGTCCTGCCCATGGTTCTCCTCCAAGCTGATTACTGAGAGCCTTATCCCCCTCTCGGCCGCAGCTAATGCCAGGGCAAGGGCTAAGCTATCCTTGCCGACGACTAGGGCCTCGAGATAGTCTAAGAGGAGTGGTGAGATCTCTTCACCCTTAGGGCCTAAGCTGTGAAGGAGGTCTCTCAGTTTAGTGATTTCGGGCTGGGCTGGGGTTTGGTTGTTGCCTGAAACTGTTCCTCTGACTTCTCCGAGCAGGTTTAGTGCCCCTTCAACCTCCGCCTTCAGCCTAAAAAGCTCACCACTCTTCACACGCGCCTCCTCCCTAACACCCTCATAATGGCTGATCCTGAACCTTAGCCTCCGCGACTCCTCCCGGAGATCTGATAACTGCTTATCATAGTCCGCAAGTGAGACCTGTGCACGGTCAAGCTCTGCCTCAATAAGGCCCTTCTCAACCTTGATCCTCTCAAGCGCCTCTTTATCCTCTGCTATCTTCTGTGACACTTCACTGATTCTCTGCTCGGTCAGAGTGATTCTTGCCTCAATTTGGCTTAGCTCCCTAGTCAGAGACGCACGCTTTGACTCTGCATCGGCTAGGGCCTCCCTCCACCTGGCCAGAGAGCCCAGAAGTATGGAACGCCTCTCTTTAAGATTGGCTAGGCGATGCTCCATCTCATCCAGCTCGGCGGCCTGCTGTCTACGCTTTTTCTCCGCCTCCCCATACTCTACCTCCAGCGCCGAGACCTCTGCCCTGTTTATTTCGAGCCTCCTCCAGAGTTCTCTAATCTCTTGCTTGGTCTTCGAGTATCTCTTGCCTTCTCCTCTTATCGAGGATTTAAGCGACTCAAGCGATGCTCCGCCTCCCCGGCCACCACTTCTCAGAACACTCATCCTCCTCTGGATTTCCGAAATCTCCTCCTCAATTCCCTTTAACTTGGAGAGCTTCTCCTGCCTCTCTCTGAGAAGGTCTTCTAGGTTTTTTGAAGCCTCAGCACGTCTCCCCTCGAGTAAGCGTTCCTCATTCCCCAGCGATAATAGCTTCTCATCAAGCTCATTTAGCTGCTCTAGGAGCTTCCTTCTCCTCAGTTGGGAGAGGTATCTAGAGATAAGCTGGTTTCTTGTGAGTCTACTTCTCTCGAGCTCAAGCTGCTTTACCCTGCTCTTAAGCTCTTCAAGCCCAGCTCGCGCAATGGCTACATTCTTCTCAGCCACCTCAAGCTCCTTCAAGGCCTCAGCTCTACGCCTATCAAACTCGGATACCCCCGCAACTTCATCGATTATTCTCCGGAGTTCCTCCGGGCTCTTCTCCGCTATGCTGAGAACAGCTCCCTGTGTTATTATATTGAATCCGCTGGGCCTAATGTTCGCTGAGGCTAGGATTGATAGGAGCTCATTACGTGAGACGGTTTTACCGTTCACCCTATAGGTGCTTTCCCCATTGCTATAAATTGTCCTAGAGACCATTACCTCGTCTGTATCGAGAGGGAGCGATTTGTCAGAGTTATCTAGTGCGAGAGTCACCGTCGCCTGTCCCAGTCTTTTCCCATTATTCTCATGTATGAGGTCTGAAAGCTTCCCAACCCTCAAAGCGTTGACGCTGAGTTCTCCGAGGCTGAACTTTATCGCATCAAGGACATTACTCTTCCCCCCTCCATTCGGGCCTGTGATGACTACGAAGCCCCTCTCAGGCTTAATAACGACCCTCCTCGATCCAAAGGACTTAAAACCCTGAATTGAGACCCGCTTGATGTAAACCATTATCCGCTTTTCGCTACTGGGTATCTCGGGCTTATATAGAGATTACTCGCTCAAGCAGGCCAAATAATACGGGCTTCTCTGATCCGGCTTAACCTCTACCATACAAATACTTATAGTGTGTACCGAAGATGTCCTCAACCTTCTTACCCACGTCCTCAGGCTCAACATAGATGTCCATGAGAGTTTCTAGGTCTATTGGTTTTTCACCAGGCTTCCGCCACTTATTCTCCAGCATGTGCCTTATACTCCACCTGACCTCGGCAACGTCTATCTGGCTTATGACAGGCTCGAAGAAGCCCATTGCAACTAGTCTAAGAGCCTCATCTCTGCTCAGCCCTCGTGTCATAAGGTACCATATCTGTTCCTGATCTATTTGGCTGACACTCGCTGAGTGGGTTGCCTTGACATTGTCGCTCTCAATCTCGAGACCGGGCACCGCATCTGCCCTGGCGTTGGGGCTGAGAAGCATCGCATGCTCTGCCAGGTAGGCGCTGGTGTTCTTCGCGCTCTGCTCGATCTTTATGATGCCCTTGAATATCATCCGCGAGGAGTCGAGCCCTAATCCCTTCACCAATACCCTCCCCGTGGTTCCCACACCTTTATGTATCAAGTTTGCCGTCACGTCGATTCTCTGTGAACCTGAAGCCATCGTCACCTCCAGTGTATCTGATCTCGCTCCATTACCGGCCAGTATATTGTCTATGTGTGACTTTGAGACCCCTCCACCGAGATCTGCCCCAATCCAGGCCTGGGAGGCATAGTCCATTGTGTAGGAGCGTCTATAGACTGCCAGCTCAGCGTTCTGTGAGAGGTTGTTGAAGAGGGCGTGCTTGACTGATGAGTTCTCTCCACACAAGACTGTGATGAGGTGGCCGACGAATGACTTCTCACCCGAGTCATAAGAATGATGCTCCTCCAATACCGACACTCGAGAGTCCCTGCCCGCGTAAATCAGAGTTACAGCGGATGTTACTCCACCGTCTTCACTCGTCAGCCATATAAGCCTAACCTTAACATCCACGTCGAGCCCGTCGGGCACATAGACCAGCACGCCGGAGTTCATCGCGCCATAGATTAATCCAACAATCTTATCCTCCTCAGGCCTAAAACAATAGTCCATCAGCATCTTCTCAACAAGCTCCGGCCGCCTCCTCAAAGCCTCCCATAAGCTCTCAACCACAACGCCCTTCTCGGCTAGGCTCTCGGGCAGATTGGCGGCGACAAGCTTACCAGTCAAATGGACTGCTATAGGCTCTTCAAGCTTCTCCAAAAAAGGCGTGAACCTCTCAGGTACGCTGTCATGTCGCGGAACCCCCTTAGATCTTATCCACTCGTCGTCAACACTCAACTTCTCGTAATGTTTAACGTAGAGTGGATTTGTGACATAATCCATGGTCTTGAAGGTGTTCAGTCCCCTTAGCCTTAATCTATCGATTAGCATAGTGGGGCCACTCTTGTCTACCTCTTTGGACATGTACCGAGTGTTTTTACACTGCGCCCTATTTAAGTTAAGAATAACTATCCGGACTCGGCTACTTCTCTATCCGAGCCCTGAGAAACTCTGGAAGAACACCTCTTTGTGCCAGGGTGAGAGCCTGGTTCTTCGTGAACCTCCACCATATATCCCCCCTCGTTTCCCTCTGAAAATCCCATGGGCTCACAAGGACGAGGTCGCCCTCCTTCACCCAGATCTTTCTCTTAAGCTGGCCCCTAATCCTGCATAGCCTCTGCTTCCCATCCGAGCAGTCGACAAGAACTTTATCGTATCCCACCATCTTTGATATCACACCATAAACATCATCCGCCCCCGGCTCCGGCATATTCTCCAGCTCCTTGGGCTCAGCGATTATCTTCCTCTTCCCCACGGCCATTATATACGCAGCCCGAGATTTAAAGATGGATAAATCTCATCTTCCTCTCCAAAAGTTTAAAGGCGCTGAAAATATAGAGGTCCGTGAATCTTAGTTCGCTTAAGGCATTAGAACGGTCAAGTAGGGACAGGGTCTTGGCCGGGGTTTTCGGCGGACTAGGAGAGTACTTTAACGTGGACCCCAACATTCTGAGGCTGGTGGGCGTTGCTTTAGCCCTGTTGGCCCCTATCCCCATAATCTCACTGTATTGTGTAGCCGCAATAATCATACCGCGTAAGGATGGAGTCTCCTCGCTCTCACCCCACGTAGATATTCCCAGGCTCTTCCCCCTTGCCGCCGGTCTCGTCCTATTTATTATAGGCGTTGGAATCATAGGTGTCGGGCCTTGGGAGTGGTTTGTCTGGAGTCTTTCATCAATCTCCAAGCTTTTTACGAGCCTATTTGGCCTGCTGATGGCTATTATAGGTCTGGCAATATTGGTTGGCGAGCTGAGGAGGATCTAAACTATCCTCCCTAATTATTTTATTCTCATAGCCATTTCTCAGACCATAATTTTTATATTACACAATTCCAAGTCTCGATTTAATGCTGCTTTCGATACCCACTCCGGATGAGTTTATTTACGTCATCGCCTTGTTTGTTTGGGTATTGTTTGTAAGCCACTATCTTTGCAAGAGGATATATAATGCACTTTTGAGGAGAGGGTATGAACAGAATGTAGCCGTCTATTATAATAGGAAAATAATCCACATATTGGCTGGGGGACTAGTCTCCATTCTAGTTCCATTTCTGTTTAAGAGCTTCACATTGATTGCTATACTTGTTACAGTCCTTGCTATAGGGAACTATCTTCCCCACAGGAGCGGAAGGATATGGTATTGGTACCAGGTAAAGGAAAACATGTATGAGGTTCACTTCATAATAATGTGGGGGTTGATAATGGGTTTAGGATTTCTTTTGGGAAACTTGGCTATTGGTGTGTTGCCTATCCTTTTCATGAGTGTCGGTGATGGTGTTACTGGGCTCGTGAGAAACATGCTCTATCACCGGAGAACTAAGTCTTGGTGGGGGAACATAGCCATGGCTCTTTTCTGTATCCCAGCCGGGTTCCTCACATTTGGAGTCTCGGGCGCGGTAGCGGGGTTTGCCGCCTCACTTGTGGAGAAACTAGAATTTAGGTGGATTGATGATAACATTACCGTGCCCCTTATCTCGTTCATAATTCTCCTAGCGTTACCTATGAGCGGGGTACCTGTTTTCGTTTAAAACCGCGGATTATCTCCGCTATTCTGTGTAAAAAATTTATTTTGGTTCATGGGTGTAATTAGTTTGGAGACTGTAATGTCTTACTGGCTAAAGATGCATAGGTCGTTGACAGGCGATGTCGTTGTCGCCGTGTGCGACTCTGAGCTGGTAGGTTTGAAACTGAGAGTCCGGGACGGATATGAGGTATTTGTTAGCCCTGACTTTTACATGGGTAGAATGGTTGATTGGGAGGGGGTTAAAAGCGCTATAGAAGGGGCAACGATCATAAATTTGTTGGGGAATGACGTGGTTTCAAGGGCGATATCTGATGGGTTAGTGTGTGAGTCTGCTTGCATAGAGGTCGGTGGCATAAAACATGTCCAGCTCTTCAGGTAGTTTCACGCGTCAGGTTAACGAACTCCTCCACAGTCCGAAGTATCTTCGGCTTCTCCGGGCCTCGTATGGATAATATCTTCTCCTCAAGAGCACTTATCTCTTCAGCTCCCTCAAATACGCTGAACTCAATCTCAATTTCTCTGCTCTCTCGCGGCGATAGGAACTGGAGTGTTCCGAAACGCCTCTCCACGTCTCTCCCTAACACAAGCGCATTTGCCGGTTCTACTCCCAAAACGTATGTTCCCTCTCCCATCATTTTCCACTCTATTAGGCGGTTGAGACTGGACTTTTTGAATCGTAGGACAGCGGCTAAGCCGTTGAAGAGCTTCTTATTTACAAGTGCTGCATATGCATATCCGTTTGAGTCGACTGCCAGGTCGTGGAAGTAGACCTTCTCCCTATACTCTTTTTGGGGCTCGTCGAAGGCGTCGAAATATTCCGCACCTACTGCCGCGTCTATGTCCCTTGGCACGACTAATCTGGAGGTTGTGAGAAGCTTTGAATCTTTGCTGAGTAGGGGGTATCCGAAGTTGAAATGGTAGAGTATCATGAAGGGCTGTTGATACCATCCATTGTTGACGACTAAATCCTTTATCAATATCTTGCTCTCGCCCAGCCTTGCCTCTATCCGCCGGTGGAGAGATATGTTAGGCTCAAAAACCTTAGCCTCCCTCACCTCACCCTCGATCTCCATGAGGTATTCATCACCTACCCACCTGCCCCTGCACACCCTCAGCCTAGCCGGAATATAGGAAACCCTCCCATGCAGCCCAAGCTGCTCACCCTCATCAACTGTCGGCCTTCCGAAGTATGTCAGGCCACAGGTTGTGAGTGCGCCTCCAAAGAATCCCCTCAACCAGTTGAGCCCCTCAGGCTCGTAGAATGCAGGGGCTTGGATACTGGTTGGGCTAATCCAGGCCAGCGGGACACCTCTGTATTCGAGGTTTGCAATGTCCAGAGCTCTGTCTACTACTATAGATGCGCTTAGAAGCCCTGTCCTCAGGCTGATGCACCTAACACCCTGCTCAGGCCCGTCAATAAGCTGGTAGAGAGTTAGCCCGCCTACCTGCGACACATCACCTACATATCGCTCCAGACTCTCCCTACTTAGCCTCCCACCAAAGAGGGTAACCACATAAATGCTGATGTAATGCGACTATAATTTTTTTTACCTTGCCTATTGGCTTCTCAAGGTCTCGTAGAAGGCGTCTATTGCCTCGCCTGCCGAGGAGGTTGGGTATCCCAGCGACCTTACTGTCTCGGTTAGAGCGGATATTGTAGGAATCAAGTATCGGGGACTTGCAGTCACGCCCATGTGGCCTATCCTGATAGTTGTGTCCTCGGTCGCGGCTATCCCCCTGCTAATCATGATTCCATAGTCGGTAAGCATCTTCCTGACCAGTTCCTCGATATGTGTGCGTAGTTGAGGTGGAAGCTCTATTGCCGTAATTGTGGGCGAAGCATAGGCCTCGTTCCTACTTAACAGTCCCAGACCCATCTTCTTCACTGCTGCTCTGAAGGCTGCGGCGATTCTCCGATGCCTCTCATACCTCTTCTCCAGACCCTCCTCTATCGCCACCTCCGCGGCAACCCTAAGTGCAAGGTAGGCGTATGTGTTGATTGTTGTGGGGTAGGGGTGGCCATGGCTTGCCCAGTTAGCCCTATACCATCTCCAGACTCGGAGGTTTGTAAACCATGAAAAGGGGCTGACAATACCCTTCTCTACCCTCTCCCAGACCTCGCTGCTTATGGAGACTGGGGCAGCCCCTGGAATCCCGCTTAGACACTTGTTCGGATATCCGACACATACGTCTACGCCCCAGCCGTCAACATCAAGCTCAGCACCTCCAAAAGATGAGACGGCGTCCACCACAGTTAATAGACCATGCTTCTTCGCCACCCGTAAATACTGGCTTATGGGGTTGATGACTCCGGTGGCCGACTCGTTCTGCACGACTAGTAATGCTGCCGCGTCGGGGTGCTTGTCTAGGGTTTCTTCGAGGGATTCGACGGAGACAACGTAGCCGGGTGGAGCGCTCACCGTTACAACCCCCGTCCCGCAGTAGCTGGCAATCTCGGCAAGCCTATCTCCGAAGAACCCATTAGTCAGAGCTACAACCTTCTCCCCCCTATTAGCCACATTGACAACCCCAAGCTCAAGCCCCAGACTACCCGGCGTAGGCATGATTATAGTCTCGTTCTTGGTCTTGAATATCTTCTTGACAGCCTCCTCGATGCCTGAATATATCTCGCCCCATTCATGTCCGTAGTGGGGATAAAACCTGCCGTTCAGGACCTCCTTAACCCTCGGATGAAGCTCTGAAGGCCCTGGAATCATGAGTATCGGATCTTCAAGCCAATACCGGCTCATCACTAGATTTGACGTAATATTCATGATAAAAAGGCTCTCTAAGTAAGGTCGCTGATATCCAGCTCCCCACGTGACAGGAGCCCGCGGAAGAATTCAGCCGTCCGGGCTATCCCCTCCTTGGCGGATGTTTTCTTTAGGGGGCCAAGGTCCCTTATTGTCTCGGAGTCATCCAAGTCGGCCGGTATGGGTAAGGGTTTATCCTCAAATGTTAAAAGACCCCTCACGCCTACCTCTTCCTCAATCAAGTCGATCAGCTTGGCTACGCTGATTACATCCCCTCTGACATTATAAACACGGGCACCATCCAGATCCCTGATGGCTGAGGCCGCGAAGAGGTGGGCCACATCCTCCACATACTGCATATCGATCATGCCCCCAAACCTAATCCTGTAGGATCTACGGGCTATCGCCGCTTTTATGGCTCTGGTGGCATCAGAGGTCACGCCTACATCACGTCCATATCCATACACTACCTGGGGTCGTAGGCCTATGCTTGGGATTCCTGACTCATGCCAATAGGCGTTGGCGGTAAGCTCGTTACAGACTTTATAGGCCCCGTAGTGTGTTGTGGGTCTTAGCGGGACATTTACCTGTACTGGGCCGCTCCCATAGAGCTCTGGGGGGCCAAAAACTGCGGCCGAGCTTGCATATACTACGCGTCTAACAGATTCTCGATTCTTCCTAGCGGCCTCAAAGACCCTCAGAGTACCTACTACGTTTACAAGCGCCCCCCTGACGGGGTCTGCCCTACACTGTGGAATCTGGAAAGCGGCCAGGTGTATGATGGCATCGACTCCATATCTCCTGACGATATCTTCTATGAAGCCCTCCTCAACAATATCGCCTTTAACAAAGGGGAGCTTACCGGCATCCTCAACAACATGCCTCAGCCTCGAGAGATCTTCAGACGCATCGGTCAAAACAACCTTTTCACCAAGCTCTAGTAGACGCCTGACAGTCCACGCGCCTATAAATCCACAGGCTCCAGTAACAAGTATTGCCATAGACTCTTCCATTATTGCAAGGTGAGAGAGAATTTAAACACAGTGCTTAGGAGAGAAGCCCCGGGCGGGGTTTGAACCCGCGACCTGCCGCTTACAAGGCGGCCGCTCTACCTGGCTGAGCTACCGGGGCTTCAGCCCATATTGAGATATTCCTCTATTTAGCCATCAAATTAAAGCTTACATAGTGATTAGGGATTAAAATCCATGGTGATTGAGGAGCTTTTCAGGAGCACTATTGTGCTCTTTGTGGTCGTAGATCCTCTCGGGAATCTGCCGATACTGGTTGAGCTGACGCGAGGCCTAGGCGCTGATGGACGTAGAAGAGCTTTTAACCTTGCTACGTTTGTGGGATCGATGTTACTACTCCTCTTTGCATTCGCGGGGCACCAGATTCTCACGCTTTTCAATGTCTCGCTTCACAGCTTCAAGATAGCTGGCGGCATCCTATTCCTCTTTCTAGCCCTTCAGATCCTCGTCTATGGTGGTGAAAAGCTTTTGACCAAGACGGGGGATGTGGGAGTATTTCCGATAGGTTTCCCACTCCTCGTGGGCCCCGGGGCCATCACAACTACAATGATAACAATAAACACGGCCGGGCAGCTGGTCGCGGTCCTCTCAGTGTTGATAGTGATGCTCGTCAGCTGGGTCATCCTCAGGAGGATAGAGAGCCTCTACCACTTTTTAGGGAAGGTAGGCGCCGACGTTATAGCCAGGGTCATGGCTATAATTATGGCTGCTATCGCGATAGAGTATATCCTATCAGGAGTCAGAGAGGCCCTCCAGTAAATAGTCGCTGTGAGATGCCGGGATTAGCCTTTAATATGAGAAAGGGTTTCTTTGAGAATGTAGACCCCGGCGTAGCTCAGCCTGGTAGAGCATCCGGCTGTAGGGGCCGGCCACCAGCCGCGCCTTTGCCAGCCTACTAGGCTAACAGAAACCGGAGGGCCGCAGGTTCAAATCCTGCCGCCGGGACAGGATCCTCTACTCTGCCAAGCTTGATGTCGAAAAGTTGTCTAGGGGGTATATGCTTGCATCTCCGGGGTGGGGGTTAAATAATTCAGTCTCCAATAATTATGGCTGGACTTGGGGAACGGCGAGTTCGCGGCTAGGCAGCTGATTAAGGTTAGGAAGAGGTTCAGGTGGAGTCAGAGAGGCTATAAGGTTAGGATGCTCGGGCTTAAGGAAAAGTTTGACCCGCTGGAGGGAGCTCCTATGGCGAGGGGGATTGTGATAGAGAAGAAGGGGATAGAGTCTCGTCAGCCTAACAGCGCCGTTAGGAAGTGTGTCCGAGTCCAGCTTACTAAAAATGGCAAGGTTGTGACTGCCTTCTTGCCCGGGGATGGCGCCCTGAACGTGATCGACGAGCATGACGAGGTCATCATTCAAGGCATCGGCGGAACCCTTGGAAAGAGCTACGGCGACCTACCCGGAGTCAGGTATGAGGTTGTCACTGTTAACGGCGTCCCCCTTAAGCTTCTTGTTTTGGGGAAGGTGAAGAAGCCGAGGCGCTAATTCTCCAACGCCTATCAGCAACTACGGCCGATACGGCTATTGATACCAGTGATGCCAGTAGTATTGTGTATAGGCTAATAGGAACCCGCACCTTGGCTTCACCGGCGATAAGCTCGGCGGTGGACTCGAAAACCATCCACCTGGCCCTAACCTCCCCGGCGGCTGGGCTGACAGTGTCAAGCTTTGCAACCCCTCCCTGGTCTGAAATATTAACCGACTCCTTAACCCCATCTGGCCTGAGCGCTGAGACCTCATAGAAGGGGGCGGGCAGGCCAAACACGTCCAAAACCTTTACATCAACCTCATCCACTAACAGGCCAACTTTGTATGCCCCGGGTCCGCTGATGTATACTTGTGTCTCATTTTTAACATCTCGGCCCAACCAATCGGCACTAAGTATGCTCAGCGAGCCAGCCGGCAACCAGATATACTCACCGCTCGGAAACCTGTAAATCCCCCCCAACTCATCCTTAAGTGTCAGGATTACATCTAGCGGCTTTGGACCAGTAGTGAACACTATCTTGTAGAGCTTCCTGTACTCCGCAGTCAAGGTTAGGCTTCTATTAACAGTTAATGTAATCATCATTGAGGGCGACTCCACAGTGCCGGTCCATCTTACGAACTCAAGAGCCTCATCCTCTCCTAAAGTGATTATGGAGGGTGTTTCGAGATACAAGACTTGATTAACCGGCACCCAACTCACCCGCTCCCCACCCTCTATTGGCAGCTTCAAAACGATACTTGCCTCCTCTCTCCAATACAGTATTACGGTCTTTGGCCCATCTGCTAAGACACGCAACTTACCCCCTCCAGCCTCCCCCTCAGATGAGCCTAGGAAGACCACTCTCAGACCATCACCCAACTCAACTAACTCGGGGACGGTAAACTCATAGGCGTCCCCACGCTTAACCCACGAGGATGTGGCATCGATCTTAATCGAGGACTCGACCTCTACAAGGTAGTATTTCTCGTATACTGCTGTCATGACGACGGGTTGTGTAACTTTTATGACGAGTGTGAGGGTTCTCCCTAGTTGCGGGTCAAGCCAGCCCGCGAAAACTGACTTTGTCCTATTGTCCCAGACCACTTCCGGAGGTATTGAGATTGTCATGGCGGCTCCCTCTTCTACCCAGCTCGTCTCGAATAACTCACCCTCCACACTATTCACTGTAACCAGAAACTGTCTGATCCATAGGGCTTTAAGGTGGAGCGGGCCTGTCAAGACAACCGAAATCAACGGCTGCGGTGTCGTTAGTGTGCCGTTGAATCCCTTGAGCGCCAGCCTGGTATCATAACCCAGGTAGACGTATTTGGGGTCTACAGTTATATTTACGCGAGTTCCCATCGGCCACCAACCCACGCCTTCTGGCTCACCATAATCAGTCAAGACCTCTACCAGGAATTCCTTCCTATAAACTGCTAAGATGTTGACAGGCTTGTCAACCACAACCTCGAAGACCCTACTTGTAGTGTTTATAGTCCCCCTCCACTCTACGAAGACAAGTCTCACGTCGTCTGAGAGATAGCTTATCTCGGACGCGTTTATCATTATCTTAACTCCCCGCCTAAACCAACTGTCTATAGAGTGGTCGAGGCTATTCTCTATGAGGACTCTATATTCAACATCGTATATAGCGACATAGTCAACATGTCCTGTCGGCTTCACGATTATTGAGGAGTTTGTGGAGATGATCTGACCTGAGCCCTTGACGCTCCAGCCGGTGAAGACGTATCTCTCCCACCCAATCCTCTCGCCATTGACCAAAGGGTTTACATTCAGGGTGATGCTCTGCCCCGCCGTGATGGTTATCGTCTGGTAGAGGACCTCCGAAGAGCCCAGTTGGAGGTATATTCTGACCCTAAGTCTGACGGGCTCACCGTTACTACTTATGAGCTGTAGATATTGTATCTCGGAAGGTAGGGAGACGGAGTCTGGTGGGCGCTTGAAGTATCCAGCATCCATCCATGAATAGATCACCGCCAGAGCATAGAGGTTGAGCGTAGAGGGCCTAGAGCCTAAGACAAGGTATTCATACATTAAGTCCTTTGAGTTGGGCGTATGTCCTAGCCCCAAGGCGTGACCAAACTCATGCATTCCCACCACTAGCGCATACTCTTCACGATCGTTGATACACTCTAATGATAGTTGAACGGTCGCTCTCCTAATCTCTCCATTGTATCCGTTTACGTATGTGACCCCGCATATCCTCTCGCCTAGGCTTGGAACGTATTGTATGACTATATCGCCAGAGGTGCCGTTCACTCCCTGAACCAGCTTTACAAGCTCGAGCCTTGATAGATACTCATAACTATAAAGAGTAGTAAAAGTCTCGATGGCTCTCTTCCACATGTCGATAGCCCTACCCGCCCAGCTCGTGAAGCGCTCATCCTCAATTGGAACTATGAGAATTCTAAGGGTTGCCTTCCCCCAAGCCCCTATAACCTCGATGTTATCTTCGCTTGTTAAAGCGTACTGGTGCTGAAGGTCTGATACGATATCGTCATGGTATAAGGTGCTGTAGAGCTTTTGAGCCGTGGGAGGCTCTGAAATCTCGATAAGCCCGAATACTAGGAGGATTGTGAATAGACAGCTTATCCCTCTGTGCATCGGAGCTAGGAGGTCTTATGCGCAGCGGTATATATTTCTTTGACCAGTAATCGAGTCTTCCTAGATAATCCAGGCCTTTTCTCCTAAGGTATTAATGACTAATCTATCACGGTTTGGAAGGCTTTTTTGACGAACTCTATTCCTTCCTCGCGTGTGAGCCGGTGGCGTCTGCTGATTTGAGACCTCTTTAAGCGTCTAACGGCGACTCTCACGCCGGGCCTCGATAAATGAACTATAACGTCCATCCCGATTATTCCTAGCTCAGGGTCGTATCTTGTCCCCGGGAATTCCAGATGCTCCTTTATCCCGAATGCGAAGTTTCCGTAATCGTCGAAATTCTCGCTAGAAAGTTTGTTACCCACTGCAGCCAAGGCTTTCTGTAGGAATTCCTCTCCCCTCTTACCCCTGAGGGTCACTAATGCTGCTATAGGCTCACCTCTCCTTATACCAAATCCTCTAATAGTCTTTTTCGCCTTCCTGATCGATGGCTTTTGGCCCGTTAGCATCTGGAGAATTTTCACTGCCTTCTCCAGCTTGACACCGCCTTCTCCTACAGATGAGTTTACAACCACCTTACTAACCCTTATTCTACGCATTGGGTTCTCTAGTATAACGTTATCCATGGCTTATCCTCACCTACAGGCATAAAGTAGTCGAGGATAGTTGTTACCCTGCCAATGCTAGACTCTATCACTGCGTGTCTCTTGGCAGGGTACCTCCTCTCAACTTCCATTGAAATGAGCTTACCATGAAGCCCCATCCTAGATCCAGCGGTGATTAGGCAATAGGAGCCCTCGACCCTCTTGAAGACTGTCCGCACGGTCTTGCTTGGAAGTTCTATTAAGAATGTGTCGCCCACACTAATAGAGTGGACCTCAGGGCTGTTGGGGGGGAACTGTAGGTTACGTCCATCGTGTAAAGTGAACTGGATGCTACCGCCATCTACGTGTTGTTTACGCTTCACCTGGCATGGCTTAATCTTCGCCTCATCCTCACTAATCTCTAGGAGTTCAAGACCTCTCCTGAACCGTGGAACGACTCGATAATTCTTATTTGTCGAGGGGATTGAGACTATATCCATCAGACCAATAGCGAATCTGGCTTCTCTGACAACCTCTCCGTCGACTAGAACCTTACCGAGACGGATAATTTTCTTCGCCTCAATATAAGTTGTAGCCAGACCCATTATGTCCCTTAACACAACAGCGAGAGGTAATGACATGTTTAGAGGATGTCTCCCTGGCTTTGGTCTAGGGACAAACTTATACCCCTTCCGTGGGATTTTGTAGGTGCTTGGAGCCGCTAACCTCTTCAGGTGCATACTCTCACCCCTCACCCAGCTTCACTTTCCTTAACCTGTCATCAAGGTTCAGAGTAACTATCATGGTATTTGAGACATGGACTGGAATGTCCACTACCCTTCCATCAGCACGCTTTCTCGTAAGCCCCTCGATATACACTCGCTGATCCTTCCTGTTGACCCTTTTAACCTTTCCCTGAACGCCACTATACTCGCCACGTAAAACCTTAACGGTATCCCCAACCCTAACTGGGAGAGATCTTCTCCCATATTTTGTCCTGAGTTCGGGGCTGAGGTGGGCCGACATTAGTTTAGGTAGCCGGTGTTTAGGAGCATTACGCAGGATAAGCCTCTGACGTGACGGATCCTTCGAGGGGGAAACTTGCTTCATCATTCCACCATCACACTATTATGGAGGCGATGTTCGCTATCTTCGACCACCTCTCCGCTGCTTCGCGAGCCACTGGGCCCTTAATCTCAGAGCCCTTAACATCGCCCTCAGGAGTGACTAGGACCGCCGCCGTGTCCTCGAAGGCAATCCAAGTACCATCGGGCCTCCTATACGGCTTCTTCTGCCTAATAATGACGGCGTGCATGACCTTCTTCCTCAAGTCAATAGGCCCTTTCTTCACAGTGACCGCAACTAGGTCACCAACCCCTGCCGCAGGCTGCCTCCTTAGCCTTTGTTTAAGACCAATCACCTGTATGACCTTGAGCACCTGTGCACCCGTGTTATCCGCGCATAAAAGATAAGCGCCCTTATTGATTGTCCTTGGTATGTTTGGTCTCCGAAGTAGGATGCCGACCTCAGCAACAGCCCTGGACCTCTTCGACACGTCACCCACCTCTCCCTAGATTTTCGATAACAACAAAGCTAATGGTCTTTGATATAGGTCTAGTCTCAGCTATCCTCACAGTATCTCCCACCTCCACGCCTATACAAGGTGGAAGATGGGCGGAAATCCTCGACCTTCTCCTCATATATCTCTTATACTTCTTGACATATTGGGTAGTGGTCCTCTCCACGACGATAGCCCCGCGCATAAGCTTCTTATGAACCCTGCCAGTAAGTATGATGCCCCGCACCCGCAGAGAGCCGTGGAATGGACAGTTTTCATCCTCGCACACATCTACTGGTGGACGGACATTGATGCCTATGTTAGCAACCTGTGTTCTCGACATTCCCAATCGGCCAGCCTGTATAATCTATGCCGAGACACGTTTTAATAAGGATAAACACTAGCTGAGGCGCCCCTGTCTCAAGCGTTTCTGCCAATTATGCCTGACCCGTTTAAGAGTCTGGGAAGGGCTGCCAACCAGCTCATCCCCGTCAGCCACCATCTTCACCCCATCACTCAGAATCTCGAATATGTGGCCCTTCTTCGGAAGCCTCTTCAGCCCTCCTGTTGTGCGGATTAGAACCGTATTTTCAGTCTCTCCTACTATGAGATCACTCAACTTCACGCCATCTGACTTCCTAGTTACAATGCAGTGGTATCCAACAAGCGAGACTACTCGATTATTTCTTCTCAAGCTCCTTTTCCTTCAGTATAGTTGATATCCTAGCTATCCTTCGCTTAAGATTACGAATACTTGCGGTGTTCTCACCCTGGCCGGCCATCGAGAGTTTTATTATGAGGTTACGTAGCTCTATCCGCGCAGTGTCAAGCTCTGCTCGAAGCTCATCTACGCTTTTTTCCCTAAGCTCTCTAACTTCCCTAACCATCTTCACTCCTCTCCAGAGCCCTCTGCCTTCTTCTTCACCGTGACTGATACCTGCTCAGGCAAGGGCGCGTTAGGAGGATAAATCTTCACTTTCACCCCATATATCCCCGTAGCCAGCTGGATATGGGCTATACCGACCTTTACATACTTCACGAACTCGCCAGACTTAGGCATCAACCCAGCCGTGAACTTCTCCGACCTCGACCGCGCCGAGGTTAGCTTACCAGATATCACTATCTCAGCGCCTGTCGCTCCCGCATCCATTATCCTCCGCAAAGCCCAGAATGCAACTCTCCTCCACCTGACACCACTCGCAACAGCCTGCGCAATCCTCTGCGCCATAACCTCCGGATTCAGCTCGGGGACCTCAATCTCCGAGACAGAAATCTGGACATTTTCAAGGCCAAACCTCCTTTCAACCTCCTCTTGAAGAGATTTTATCGTCCTTCCGCGCGTCCCAATGACAATCCCGGGCTTCATGCAATAGATTATAATGTTTGTTCCTATTGGTGACGTTGTTATGGATATATCTCCTATGAGAGCATCTTTTATACGATTCTTAATAAACTCGACTAGTTCCCCTCTCTTGATGTTCTTCTGAAGCATCTTGGTTACGGTAGTCACCAATCTAACCATTCTGGCAGCCTGAACTCTATTTAAAGATTGGTCTACTCAAACAAGCCTAGGAGACCACTGCAGCTACGACCTCTATATGTACGAGTGTCTTGTTGTGGGGCGAGGCTCTGCCGAAGGCTCTCGGGAAGAACTTCTTTACCACTCGCCCCTTATGCGCCTCGGCATGCACAACTACCAGCTTATCTGTGTCAAGACCCTTGAACTCCGCGTTTGCCTCCAGCGAATCTAGAAGTTTGAGCATGTGTTTAGCAACCTTGACTGGGTACCCCCCTGGGCCCCTGGTCTGTGAGTGGTGTGCCCGTAGCTTCCGATAACGGCGATACGGTATCATCCGCCGTTTCTCTACCACATCCTCTAGAAGCCTCCTAGCCTCCTCAATCTTCATGCCCTTAATCGCTGCACATGCCTCTCTACTCCACTTGGGTGATAGGTCAACCTCTCTGAGGGAGGCTCTAACCGAGCTGGCTGGATCCAGCCCCTTGACAGCATATCTCCAGTGTGGCATCTTCTGGTAATCCCATTTTGTGGAGCAATATAAAAATTGTACTTTTTCCTATCTAGGAATTGTTGAGGGAGGAGCTGAAGAAGTATGTCCTCGACGAATATAACGATTATATCACGTATAAGTCTCTCGCCGAAATGGAAAACGACGAAGTGCGGCGAAGGATACTGTCTAACCTCTCTACAAAGGAATATGAGCACTACACGTTTTGGCTACAGCTTTCAGGGTATAAGCCTAATCCTCCCTCTAGAATCAGAATAAGGCTGATAATGATGTTTAGGCGTCTACTTGGGCTTGTCTTCATAGCGAGGCTTCTAGAAAGGCATGAAAGATCAGTTATCAAGTGGTATCGCGAACTCTACACTATCCTACCGGCAAAAGAGAGGGAGACGCTCTTTCACATAATTAGGGAGGAAGAGGAGCATGAGAAGATGCTTATAGGAGAGATTGAGGAAACTATTGTGAAGTATCTAGGTTATATTGTTTTGGGCCTTGCTGATGCCATAATCGAGATAAGTGGTGTTCATGCAGGTTTCCTAGGAGCTACAAGTGTAACTCTATTAGCAGGGGTAGCTGGGCTTGTAGTTGGTTTCGCCGCATCCATATCAATGGCAGTAGCAGCGTATCTTCAAGCTAAGCAAGCTCCGACGATTGTCCCACTCAAGGCAGCAATACTAACAGGAATAACATACATCTTAACCGTAATCCTTCAGGCTCTACCATTTTTCCTGACAACAGACATACTTAACGCATTCGCAGTCTCCATAATTATCTCAATCACACTCTTAGCCGGATTTACATATTATGGAGCAGTTATCAGGGACATAGACTCACGTAGGGAAATCGCCACAAATATAGCGTTAACATTAGGGACGGCTACAGCGACGTATGTCTTCGGAGATTTACTATCAAGTTGGTTGGGGATAAAATCGTTTTATGGAGGAATACATGGCTAAAATAAATCACGCCTATTTGGTCCCGTAGGAGTCTATCTCTATTCGGCTTCTTTCTACCCCGCCTTTCTCCAGCTTTTGCATCATGCCATCCTGCCCCATCTGTCTATCACCTGCAATAAACCTCGCACCACCGCAAATCCCATACCAGGCTTCCTTCCAATTCTCCACGCGCGAGGCGATATCGTTAAATTCAAGCCTCCTCGCAAATAGAAAATCTATCCTTTCTTTCAGTTCATCCTTCAAGTCATAGACCACTTCATAGAGTTCAGGTTTTGAGATCTCATGTTCCCTTGTAAAATTGAGGAGGAGTCTTAGTTTGGGATACCCCTCAAGCAGTTTGGCCAGTAGTCGGCGGTAAATTAAGTCTAGGCGCGTCCGGTTAACATAGAATAGCCAGATATCGACGTCTAGCCCCGTGTCTATGGCGTATTCTATAAAGCAGCGGAAGGGGACTATCCCACTCGAGGCGGCTAGGAACACCAGCGTATCGAGCTTCTTCTCCTCAATCATTTTTAGGGGTTTGCTGAGAAAACGTCCATAAGGCCCTTCGACGACATATTGGTCTCCCACCTTAGCTTGGGCCAAAAAATAGGGTGCGAACTGCCCATGCTCGCTTTTAATCGTCAGCTCCATGTATTCTCTCCTTGTGGGTGATGAGGCTATAGAATAGAGCCTGAAGTCGTTTTTCTTTAAGGGTGTGTCAAAGTAGAGCTTTACATCTTGTCCTGGCTTGTAGGGGAAAATCTCTTGGTTTAAGGCGCTCACGAACCTATACGTCTTGCATTCATCAGTCTCTTCTCTTATATCTACAACCGACATAACTAGCCGGGTAGTCTTTAGTGAGACCTCCGACAATCCAAAGAAAACAGGCCACGCTCTTATATTACCTATTCACTAAGTTTAGCCGGGAAATATTTTTGAATAGCCGGTAAAATTACCCATATGTTGTCCCGGAGTGAATATAGGTCGACTGTTCTTCAATCACTTAAGACGATGCTGATTGCTGGAAAGTACGGTTTAGAGAGGTGGAGCTATGTTTTACAGAGAATAAGCGGTGTGGTTGTAGCTCTATACTTTATAGCGCACGTGCTAGAGACCGGTAACTTCATCGGCGGAATTACCGTTTGGTCTGTTCCCGATTATTCTTTTGCTGAGAAGGCTTATGAGGAGACTGTTAAACTATTGAAAAACCCTCTTTTTGACGTTGGGCTCGCTGTCGTAGGGTTTTTAGTGACTTTCCATACGATAAATGGCATCCGGCTAATACTGGCTCACTTCGGGTTTTTCCTTGGGAAGCCTCGGAGGCCTGAACCCTTTGAGCCGCCCGTATCCTTCAGCACAAGACAACGGGCACTTTTCTGGCTCAGCATATCTTTGGCCGTTTTCGCCCTCCTATATGCTCTAGATTCTTTAATGAGGGTGTTTAGGACATGAGGGAGCGCAATCTGATGCTTCTACACTACATCACGGGATTGGGAATCCTCCTATTCGGCGCAATACATGTCTGGACGCTATTCTTTACATATCCCCTACAAGAAACTATCTGGGAGACGACTCTCCGATTCGATTCACTCCCCTACGCCGTTCTGCCGGTTTATCGGAATATTTTATTCGCTGCATCCCTCTTCGGCCTTTTACTATGCACGACAATCCATGCAATGAACGGCATAAGAGCAGTCATAGCCGAGCTCATTGGAGCGCGAATAAGGTGGGTGGAAGCCGTGCTGGTTGCAGTAGGTGTCTTTCTGGTGGTTTATGGTACGAGGACGATCTTAATAGCAAATAATTTGTTGGTGTGAAGAGATGGCCGCTAGCGTTAGGTTTAGGGTTTACAGGTATCGCCCTGAAGATGGAGGGAAGGGGTTTTACAGAGAGTATGAGGTCCCGGTTAAGAAGGGGATGACGATTCTTGACGGGCTTCTCTATATCAAGGAGAGTCTAGACCCGACACTCTCGATAAGATACTCTTGTAGGATGGCGATCTGCGGCTCATGTGGCATGAGGGTAAATGGTATTGAAACCCTTGCGTGCCACACGCAGATCTCAGAGCTGAGACGCCGTGTCATAACAGTTGAGCCAATGAAGAATTTCCCTGTGATTAAGGACCTGGTGACTGATATGGCAGTCCTATTCAAAAAGCAGAGGGCTTTATTGACTTGGCTTATTCGCCGCGACTTGGTCGAGCAGGAGAACCCCACGCATCAATATATTCAAAGCGATGAGGAGCTAGAGAGATACCTACAGTTCACCTACTGTATTCAATGCGGTCTTTGCTACTCTGCCTGCCCGGTTGTCTCGACATTCCCCGATTTCTATGGGCCACAGCCTTTGATGAAGATGTATAGATATTTTGCTGATAGTAGAGATGAGGGAGGGAAGGAGAGAATTGATCTCGTTGATAAATTTGAGGGTGTTTGGAGATGCCACTTCGCAGGGTCCTGCAGCATGGTTTGCCCGAAGGGAGTTGACCCCGCCCTAGCCATACAGCTCCTAAGACGGGCCTCTCTTAGGGGATAGATTGTAGAAAGCCTTTAAACGGGGCGCTGGCAATAGTCTCATGTCTTGAGACAGGTTTACGTAGGTGACAAACCTTACATGTACCGTGAGGCTATCGCCGAGGGGTACATTAGGCTGAAGAGGGAGACGGTTGAGAAGATACTCTTAGGACAGGTTGAGAAAGCTGACCCACTTGCGTTGGCTGAGTTGGGCGGTGTTATCGGCGCGAAGAGCACGCCACAGCTGCTCCCACTTTGCCACAACATCAGGATTGAGTCGGTTGAAATGGATGTTTGGGTTGAGAGGGAATCCCAGAGAATAGGGGTGAGGGCGAGGGTGAAGGCACATGAGAAAACTGGCGTAGAAATGGAGGCGCTAACCGCAGTTGCCACTGCCCTCCTCAACATCTGGGACGCGGTTAAACAATATGAGAAGGATGAGAATGGGCAATACCCAGAGACGTTTATCGATGAGATAAGGGTCGTTGCTAAGGTGAAAGAAGGGGAGAGGTAGCGGATGAGAATAATGGTGCTAGGGGCAGGCTCCATAGTACCCACCGCTTCAAGATTCAGCTCAGGATTCTATGTTGAGGCAGGCGAGAGAAGGATGCTGGTTGACTGCGGCCCAGGTGTCCTAGAGAAGATGAGGAGACTCGCCATATCACCTTTCAAGATAGACACTCTTCTCCTCACGCACTTCCACATAGACCATGTATCCGATCTCTTTCCACTTCTGAAAATGCGGGCTTTCACCCCCGAGGGTCTCCCCAGCAGGGCTCCTGAAAGGCTAAGAATACTCGGATCACAGGGGCTTAAGAGGTTCCTAGCCACGCTCATCGACAACAACGAGTTTTTCTCATATGTCAAGACACTGATGAGGTACGAGACGTATTGCAGTGTTGAGGAAGTTGAGCCTTGGAGAGTTTATGACTTGGGTGGGGCTCGACTAGTCTCAGCCCCGGTTGCGCATGATGGTGGGGTTGCATATAGGCTGGATTATGAGGGGGTCTCTATTGCTTTCTCTGGCGATACAGCCTTTAGCGAGAACATCATCAGACTTGCTGAAGGAGTGGACTTGCTGGTCCACGAGTGCTCGTTTCCAAGCGAGAGATTGGTTGGGAAGCATGTCTCGGAGGTGGAGCTGGCCAAGATAGTCAGCTTAGTGAGGCCTAAGATTGTGTTGGTGTCGCACCTATATCCTGTCTGGGAGCCTGAAGAGTTTAGGATAGTGGAGGCAATAGAGAAGAGTCACCAATGTAGGGTTATTG
>Ga0105160_1000201_pt1 | contig 30479 bp, 25 predicted proteins | sample GXS110809BmetaG_FD_89591 | JGI IMG/M metagenome (GOLD analysis project Ga0105160, IMG submission 89591) | Hot spring microbial communities from Gongxiaoshe hot spring, China to study Microbial Dark Matter (Phase II) - GXS 110809B | ecosystem: Environmental > Aquatic > Thermal springs > Hot...
ACCTTATCCAGCGCCAGATGGAGGTAGTGCTAGAGGAGAAGGTGCCCGTCTTCGCCTCTGGCCTGGGCAACCCCGCCCCCTTCGTCCCCCACCTCCACAAGAACGGAACCAAGGTGATCGCCCTTGTGGGCAACGTCAAGAACGCCCGCCGCGTGGCCGAGGGAGGGGCCGACGTAGTAGTGGCCCAAGGCTACGAGGCAGGAGGCCACACTGGACGCATCGGCACCATGGCCCTCGTGCCCCAGGTGGTAGATGCCGTCGCCCCCACCCCCGTGGTGGCAGCTGGCGGAATAGGCGACGGCCGGGGGCTGGCCGCCGCCCTCTGCCTAGGAGCCGTAGGCGTATGGGTGGGCACCGCCTTCCTCGTCTCACAAGAGGCCCATCTCGACCCAGACCTAAAGGGCCGCATCGTGGAGGCGAGCGAGGAAGATACCCGCGTTACCCGGATCTTCACCGGGAAAACGGCCAGGGTGCTTAACAACCCCCTTATCGACGAATGGGAGCGAGCTGGCCTGCCCTTGTTAGGGTTCCCACAGCAAGGCTTCTTTATGGCCCAGGTGCTGGCGGCAGCACGCACTGCCGGGCGCAAGGAACTGTGGATGAACGCCGCCGGGCAGGTGGCTGGGATGATGCGACATATCCGCCCAGCTAGACAGATCTTGGAGGAGATGGTGGCACAGGCGGCAGAAGTGCTCCAGCAGTGGCCCAACGTCGTGAGTGCTAGATGGGAGGGTGGAAATGAGCGCCGTACTGTATGAGGTGCGCGACGGCATCGCCTACGTGACCTTGAACCGGCCGGAGGTGCATAACGCCATGGACCCACGCATGGTGGTGGAGCTGGCCGAGGCCTGGCTGCGCTTCGAGGCCGACGATGCGGCACGGGTGGCCATCGTCACCGGTGCCGGCGAACAGGCCTTTAGCGCCGGAGCCGATCTCAAGCGCCTCATCCCCCTCGTCACCCGCGCCCGTCAGCCCGAAGACGAATGGGACCGGAGGGTCCTTTACGATCGGGTGGACGGAGTGCGGCTTATAGATGTGGCCCTCATGCGTTTTCGCCCCCTCTACAAACCTGTCATCGCTGCCATCAATGGCTATTGCCTGGCTGGAGGCACTGAGCTGGCCCTGGCCTGCGACCTTCGCGTAGCAGCTGAACATGCTAGCCTGGGCCTCACGGAGCCTAAGCGGGGCCTCATCCCTGGCGGTGGCTCCATGGCCCGCCTCCCCAGGCAGATCCCTTACTGCAAGGCCATGGAGATCCTCCTTACCGGCGACCCCATGCCCGCCCAAGAGGCCTGGCGAGTGGGGCTAGTGAACTACGTGGTGCCCCTGCCCCATCTCATGCCCACAGCCGAGCGGCTCGCCCGTTCTATCGCCGAAAATGGCCCCCTGGCGGTCCGCAAGATCAAGGAGGTGGTAATCAACAGCCTTGGCCTTCCCTTACAGCAGGCCTTTGAGGTGGAAAACGAGGCCTCCCGGATCATCATGCGTAGCGAGGACGCCCGGGAGGGCGCCAGGGCCTTCGCCGAGAAGCGCAAGCCCGAGTTCACAGGTAGGTAGAAATGGATGCTAAGGGCCCCCTTGACGGCATCAGGGTGCTAGAGCTGGGCGCCTATCTGGCTGGCCCCTTCGTCGGCACCCTCTTCGCCGAGATGGGCGCTGACGTCATCAAGGTCGAGAACCCGCAAGGGGGCGACTTCATGCGCCGCACCGGGCGGCCAGAATGGTTCGCCATCGAGGGGCGATGCAAACGCTCGGTGGCCATAGACCTGGGCCGCCCCGAAGGGCGAAGCATCCTTTTAGATCTCGTCAAGAGGGCCGATGTACTGGTAGAGAACTTCCGTCCCGGCACCTTAGAGAAATGGGGTCTGGCCCCGGAGGAGCTTTGGCGCGTCAACCCCGCCCTGGTGATTGTGCGCATATCGGGCTTCGGCCAGTCGGGCCCATACAAGGGGAGGCCAGGGTACGATGGCCTGGCCATAGCCTTCTCTGGACTCCTCTCCCGCATCGGCTACCCTGAGCTGCCCCACCTCCCTCCACCCCTGCCGGGAGTGGTCCTGGCCGACTACACTGCTCCCCTGTTCGCAGCCCTAGGGGCCTTGGCCGCCCTAAGGGCCAGGGACCTCGACCCTAACAGAAGGGGGCAGGTGGTGGAGATAGCCCTATATGAGGCGCCTCTGCGGTTCCTAGGGTACCTAGTGGCCGCCTACTCACGGGATGGCAACCTGCCTGAGAGGGAGGGGCCCTTCAGCCCAGGCGCCGTTCCCGGTGGCTGTTACCTCTGCCGTGATGGGCGGTTCCTCATTGTGCGCGTGTTAGATGAAAACCAATGGCTCGCCTTCTGCCGCGCCATAGGGCGCCAGGACTGGGCCAATGACCACACCCTGCGCTCCCTCGAGGCCAGGGCGCAGAGGCGCCAGTATATAGAGAAGGAAGTGGCCGCCTGGGCCGCCACCATGGACTCCAAGGAGGCGGAGCGCATCTTCCTGGACGCAGGCGTAGTGGCTGGCAGGGTGAACACCATTGCCGACCTCCTAGAAGACCCCCACGTCCAAGAGAGGGGCAGCCTTGTGAAAGTCTGCGACCCGGACTTGGGGGAGTTGGTGGTGCCTCGCCCGGTGCCGAGGTTCAGCCGTACGCCATCGCGCGTGGGCCGTGCTCCCAGGCTGGGGGAACACACCTACGAGGTCCTGCGCGACCTCCTTGGTTACAATGACGCCCAAATAGCAGGCCTGGCTGCCTCGAGAGTGATAACCGGGCCAGGGATCACTGGGAGGTGAATATGGGCCCTCTAGAAGGCATAAAAGTTCTGGAGCTAGGGCAGTGGATCTCGGCCCCAGCAGCAGCTTGCCTCCTCGCCGATTGGGGCGCCCAGGTGGTGAAGGTGGAACCCCCCACAGGCGACCCCATGCGCGCCATGCTCGTTTCCACCTTTCCCTCCGCACGGGCCGAGGGCAACCCCATCTTTGAACAGGTAAATAGGGGCAAGCGCAGCGTGGCCCTAAACCTACAGACCGAGGGGGCAAGAAAGATCTTTTATGAGCTGGTGAGGCGCTGCGACGTCTTTGTGACCAACCTGAGGCCTCGGGCCCTGCAGGAGCTGGGCGCTACGTACGAAGACCTCTCGGCCCATAACGCCAAGCTAATCTATTGCCAGATCAGCGGCTATGGCCATGACCACGAGGAGAGCAATCGAGCTCTCGTGGACGTGGGCGTCTACGCCCGCTTAGGTATGGCGCGTCTGGTGACTCCGCCCCACGATCCAGATGGGGAGCCGCCCCAGGAGCCTAACGGCATCTTCGATAACACCACGGGCATAGCGGCGACAGGAGCCATATGTGCTGCGCTGGTGGAGAGGGCCCGCACCGGCCAGGGCAGGTGGGTGGGCGTTCCCCTCGTGCGCACTGGCGCCTTCATCCTCTCCTGGGACCTGCTACGGGCGGTAAGGCTCGGCACCAAGGTAAGGCCGGTAGACCGTTACCACGTGCGTAACCCCCTCATCAACTGCTACCGGGCTAAGGACGGGCGCTGGCTGTGGCTCCTGTGCGCTCAGCCCGACCGTCACTGGGCACAGCTGTGCCGGGCCTTGGGAAGGGAGGACCTCCTGAGAGATCCCCGCTTCCAGGACATATACGCACGTGCTAGCAACGCCTCCGAGCTGGTGAGGGAGCTAGACAAGGCCTTCGCCCGGCGCACGTTATCCCAATGGGGCCCCATCCTCGACCAACACGATATCTGGTGGGCACCTGTAAACACCGTGAACGAGGCAGTAGAGGATCCTCTAGTGCGCAAGTCCAGCGCTTTCCTGACAATAGGCAACGCGCTCAGAGAGCTTATAGCTGGCCCAGCCGATTTCGCAGAAGCAAGGACACCAAGGACCGTCCCCGAGCTGGGGCAGCACACAGAGGAGGTGCTGCTAGAGCTGGGCTACGACTGGGATAGCATTAGGCAGCTGAAGGAACAAGGCGCCATCATTTGAGGGGGAGCGTGAGATGGAGTTCCGCTTCAGCCAACAAGAAGAGGCGTTCCGGCAGGAAGTACGGGCCTTCCTGGACACCTACCTGCCCCAAGACTGGGACGACACCTTCGATCTAGAGACCACCAGGGGCGTCGACGAGCTGTGGGCCTTTGCCCGCCATCTTCAGGCAGAGTTGGGGAAGCGTCGCTGGCTGGCCCTCGCCTGGCCCCAAGAGCACGGAGGCTTGGGCGCCTCCATCATGCAGCAGGTGGTCTTTAACGAGGAGATGGGCTACCGGAGGGCACCTACTTTGGGCCTTAACATGGGTGTGTACTGGGTGGGTCCCGTACTTATGCTCTACGGCACCGAGGAGCAGAAACGCCGTTTCCTGCCCAAGATCGCCTCTGGCGAGGAGGTATGGTCCACCCTTTACTCTGAGCCTGGTGCAGGATCCGACCTCGCCTCCCTCCAGACCCGGGCTGTGCTTGAGGGCGACTACTGGGTGATCAACGGGCAAAAAATCTGGACATCAGTGGCGCACCGTGCCCAATGGGGATGGCTAGCTGCTCGTACCGATCCCGATGCCCCCAAGCACAAGGGGATCAGCTTGTTCATAGTGCCTATGGACGCGCCTGGCATCGCCATCCGGCCCCTCATCAACATGGCTGGGCATCATGGCTTCAACCAGGTCTTCTTTGACAACGTGCGTATCCCCCGCGAGAACCTGGTAGGGGAGATGAACAAGGGCTGGTACATGTTAGCCGTCTCCTTAGACTTTGAGCGGACCTCTATCTCGAGCGTCGCCAGGACGCAAGGGCTATGGGATGCCCTCCTTCGCTGGGTGCGAAATTCGCCCCAGGCCTCCATCACCCCCCAAGCTAGGCTCGCCTTAGCAGATAGAGGCATAGAGATTCAGGTAGGGAGGTATCTCTCTTACCGAGTGGCATCGCTCCAGGCCGCCGGGCGGGTCCCCAACTATGAGGCCTCAGCAGCAAAGCTGTTCGCCTCGGAGTTAAGTCAACGAGTGGCGGCTACTGGCATGAGAGTCCTAGAGCTGTACGGCCAAGTATGGCGGGGAAGCCGCTGGGCAGCGCTAAAGGGCAGAATCGCTAGGACCTACCTTACAAGCGTCGCCGAGACGATAGGAGGTGGAACGAGCGAGATCCAACGTAACATTATCGCCCAAAGGGGGCTCGGCTTGCCCCGTGGATAGGAGGCGAAAGAAGCCCTTTGCAGAGGACGCTAACTATTTAAGCACCTTGGCAGCACCCTCGACTCAAAACGTAGCGGGGAAGGTGGTGATGTGTATATCTCATCCATGCGGACCCTTATAGGTGTAGGTGGAGCATGGGAGCTTTAGCGCAAGGCCTGACAGATATAGGTCATCTCTTTTTGACGCCCAAGCCGTGGGAAGACTGGGCCCTCTTCGGAGAGCAGATCGCCCGGGGGGTAGCCATAGGTTCTGCTTACGCCCTGTTAGCGCTGGCGATAGTGCTCGTCTTTCGATCTTCGGAACTTCTCAACTTTGCTCAGGGCGAGTGGGGGATGTTCACCACCTTCGTTGCCTGGTCCCTTATAGTTGCTGGCGTTAATTTGGGGGTGAGCTTCCTAGCCGCTACCGCTCTGGGAGCTGCCCTGGCAGCTGTAATGTTCCGACTGATCGTGGAAAAGGTGAAAGAGACGTTGCCTTTGAGCCGGGCTGCTGTGACTATAGCCTTCTTCCTGATTTTCAACAGCGCGGCTGTATGGATCTATGCCCGTGGCCAGCTGCCCAAGTACTTTCCCAGTCCTTTCGGGCTAGAATCGGTGGATTTCGGCCCCTTCACCTTGAGCCGCCACGAGCTGGGGACCCTGTTGGTATCGGTTGGCGTCATGGTGTTGCTCTACTGGTTCTTTACCCGAACCAAGATCGGGCTGGCGATGAGAGCTAGCGCTATCAACCCTTACGCCAGCCGCCTAATGGGCATAAATGTAGGGCAGATGCTGACCCTGGGTTGGGCGCTGGGAGGGGCGTTAGGCTCGGCAGCTGCCTTCTTGGTGGCTCCTTTGACTGGCCTGTTCACAGCCTTTATGTTCCCCATCCTTATATATGCCTTTGCAGGCGCCGTAGTAGGGGGCATCATAAACCCACCCGGCGCGGTGCTGGGCGGCATCCTGATAGGGATAGGAGAGAACCTGCTGGGGACATATACGCCTTCTTGGCTGGGAAGTGAGATGAAGCTCCCCCTGATATTGCTCACCATCATGGCTGTCCTCTTGGTAAGGCCTACGGGCCTGTTTGGTCAGGCAGAGGGGCGCCAAGCATGAGCGTGCTGCTGCTTTGGTTAGCCGTTGCTTTTGTGTATATTGTGGGGGCTGCTGCCCCCGTGGGGAGCCGATGGCGTCTGATCATCGTATCGGCCATCCTTATAGCCATCGCCTGTGCTGCCCCCTTCCTTCTTCCTGTGTACCGAATTAGCCAGCTGGCGCGTTTTTGGGCCCTGGGGATAGCACTGCTAGGCCTTAACATCGTTAGTGGGTATGGAGGTCAGCTATCTTTGGGGCAAGGGGCGTTCATGTTGATGGGCGCCTACACCTTCGCCGTCCTGACGGACAGGGTAGAGCAGTTGGGCCAGGTGGACAGCCACCCTTGGCCATTCTGGGCAGCCTTGGTGATGGCCGGGTTAGTAGCCTGCGCAGCAGGTGTAGTCCTTGGGGCGCTGGCCCTGCGCTGGCGTGGGGTCTTCCTCGCCTTAGGGACGTTCTCCGCTGCTATCGCCCTGCCCCACATACTGCTGCGGTACGATAACTTCTCTGGCGGGGCAAGGGGGCTCCGTTTTGGGGCCACTCCTCCCCCACCCTTCCTTAGAGGCCTCCTAACACAGCATGAGTGGATCTACTTTCTCGGCCTGGTGTCTTTTCTGGTGACATTCTACCTCTGCTGGAATCTAGTGCGGGGGCCTTGGGGGAAGGGGCTGGTGGGCACGAGGGACTCGGAGGTAGCAGCCAGGGCCATAGGCATAGATGTCACGCGCGTTAAGGTGGAGGCCTTTGCTTTAAGCGCTGCCCTAGGAGGCATAGCCGGTGGGCTCTACGTGATACCCCTCAGGTTCGTCATGCACGAGACCATCGAACCCTTGGAGAGCATCTACCTGTTCCTTGCTCTTGTCGTAGGGGGTCTTGGGAATCTGGGCGCTGCGATTCCGGCCGCAGCCCTTTTGACCTATCTGCCCACAGACCTCGTCCGAGTGGTGGGCCAGATGCCCGGGCTGGGGGTTGAGCTGGTGAGCCGGGCGCCGGGCCTGATCCAGGGGGCTCTGGTTATTTTGGTGCTACTCCTGATGCCGGAGGGGGTGATGCCCACCTTGCAGAGACTCCAGGCACAATACGTGGCGATATCGCTCCATCGCCTGCCGACTGCCATCCTCCCAATCCGGCTCCTGTCAGCCTTCATCAGGAAGCGGATGGCTTTGGCAAACGGACCGTCTTTAGGCCGAGACGTGCATGAGGAGGTGCGAGATGTATAAGTTGGTGGTCCGGCTAATGGTCTTACTGGCCCTGGGCATTGGCCTTGCCGCCTGCCAGGGGGAAGAAGGGGCACCGACTACCCCTACGCTAGGGGCACCCTCCCGTCTTAAGACCGACCACGGCGTTACCGACACCGAGATCAAGATCGGCAGCACAGGCGGTAAAAGCGGCGGTTACACCTTGGGCATCCCCTTCCAGACGGGGATGGAAGCATATTTCAAGAAGGTGAACCAAGAAGATGGGGGAGTATGCAGGCGCAAGATCACCTTCATAGGAGAGGACGATCAAGGTACCGCCGCCCTAGCCCTGGACCGGGCGAGGAAGCTGGTGGAGCAGGATGACGTTCTCGCCCTTAACTCCTTCCGTACCACCGCAGTAATGGGGGCAGCAAGCTATCTCAATGACCCTGATGGCAACGGCGATACCTCTGACGGCGTCCCATACCTGTGGACTGTCGGCGGCGCCAGCGAGACAGCAGAGAAGCTGTCAAGGTGGCCCTGGGGCCCCATTCAGATAAACCCCCTTTACTTGGACTCGGGCAAGGCGATAGCCGAGGTCATCAACCGGATGTTCTCAGGCGCTAAGGTATCCATCCTTTTCCAGAACGACGACTTTGGTAGGGAGTCCGTTGCCGGCTTTAAGGCAGCTTTCAAGGGGATAGTGGTAGCCGAACAGGCCCACGACCCCAACGCTCCCGATGTTGGGGGACAACTTGCTGTCCTTAGGGCAGCATCCCCTGACCTGCTAGTGATCGCCAGCTCTGGACGCTTCATGCCCCAGGTTTACAGGTACCGCGAGGGACAGGGGTGGCCCGTTAAGGTAGTGTGGCTCTATCCCTATGGCGGCTCCGCAGTGTTGGTCCAGGCTGTCGGAGGCACTGACCCAGCAGGCCAAGAAAGGGCCCTACGCCTTATCAATGGCACCATCGTGGGCCAGTTCCTCCTCGACCCCTTCGCCGACCGAAACGACCCGGCCATGCGTGAGCACATGCGCATCCTCAACACCTACGGTGGCGGCTATCAGGCCAACGAATATACCCTTGTGGGCCAGGCTGCAGCCGAGGCGTTGGTAGAAACCCTTAAGCGAGCCTGCGATCGGGGCGATATGACGAGGAAAGGGGTACTGCAGGCGGCAGAATCGCTAGCAGGGTTCCACCCCTCCGTCTTCAAGCCTGGCGTAACCATCGAGACCTCACCCACAAGACATGTCGGTGCCGTAAAGATGTTTGTGGGCGAGATCCAGCCCGATGGCACCATTAAAGCCCTACAATGATGGGTTACACCTGCTTTGTTGGGGGTGACACCGCGGCGATGATGTGACCAACTTAGATGACGCATAGCAGCATTTTCGAGCGCAATCTTCTTGAAGAAGGCATTGCACAGCTCGACGAGGCTTTTTGGCCTAGCAAATCCTGACGCAGGTTGCACGCCCAAACAGCGGGTGGACGGGCACCTTTTGTGGGCCAAAAGCTGAACTACTCCCCATCTGATCCGTTGGAGGGCCCGGTGGGATTCGAACCCACGGCCCTGGGATTAAAAGTCCCCCGCTCTTCCGCTGAGCTACGGGCCCAATTCTTAGTATGGGCCCGCCCAACCGACGTGTCAAAACGCCCCCCTTTCTCTCAGAGATAAACCCATCAACTCCACTGCCATTCCAGGACCCGTTGCGGTGAGATGCAGATAAGGGGCCGTCCCACCAAAGGCAGGCCCCTGTACTGAGGGTAACGTCGCGTCAGGGCCTCTAAGGCCTGAAAATAATCGGCGCCCTCACCAACCATCTCCGCCAATCCCTGAACCATTATCCACCTAAGCCGGGTCCAGTCCTCCTCATACACATGGAACAGAAGGGCCACCTTGGGGTTAGAAGCGATGTTGCGCAGGCGTTTAAGCCCTTTCCCCTTCTTTGGCTTCAGGTCGACAGGGATGTAGAACTTCCCCCCCACGTATGCGAAGCATACGGGCACCACATGAGGTTGGCCACCCTCATCCACTGTGGCCAAATGTCCCACCCTCTGCTGGGAGACGAACCTTTCTTGGCCTGGAGCAAGCAATCCTCACTCCTGGGCGAAGGACGGCGCCTTGTTGGGCGCAAGGCCAAAGTCCTTAAGGGGCCAGTAAGTGATGAGGGCCTTCCCTAAGATGTTCTCCTCTGGGACGAACCCAAAGGCCCGTGAGTCGGTGCTGTTCTCCCTGTTGTCCCCCATAAGAAAATAATGGCCCGCCGGTACAGTCCACGGGCCACAGCCCAACGGCCCCGAGCCGCAACGGGTCCGGCCCAAAACATATGGCTCCCTCAGAGGCTGCCCATTTACGTATACCACCCCCGCAGCCCCATCGATCTGGACGGTGTCCCCAGGTACACCGATAATACGCTTGATGAAGTGCCTATAGGGAGGTATAGGGGAGCGAAATACCACCACATCACCCCGCTTAGGCGCCCCAAAGATGTAGCGCTCATCACCATCTTGCGCTTCGAAGAAGGGTAACCAATCGAAAACGTTTAGGTCTATCTTCAGGTAGGCGAGCCGGTTGATTATGAGGTATTCCCCATCTTCCAAGCTGGGGAGCATGCTAATCCCTTCCACCCGGAAATTCTGGAAGGAGAGGCGAATAGCCAAAAATACAAGGACGGCCAAAAGGATCGTCTCAGCCGCCTCTAGAAGTAGTCGACGCCAAGTCGAGTCGCCTGAGGCGGCGACAGGCTCAAAAGCGGTGGACTTTGGATCAGTTACGTCCCCTTCAGTCTCACGAAAGGAGGATTCCAGAGGGTGTTCAGAGAAGGAAGGGCCCATCACCAACATTATGATGCAAACCTTGCCTATTCCGATACCCTAAAGGGAGCCCGTCTTAGACAAAGCTTGCTATTATGGCCCTGCTTGGGCCTTCCCCTTCCAAGAGGCCCCCAGCGCTGAAGGCGACAAGCTAGCCCCGTCGGCGGAAGCGCACCGGCATATGCTTGATGCCGTTGATAAAGTTGGAGCGAAGCCGTTGCACAGGGCCAGCCAGCTCTATGTCATAGGGGCGAGACAAGAGCTCCTCAAAAATGACTCTTGCCTCCAGACGGGCCAAGTTGGCTCCCAAACAGAAGTGAGGCCCTCCAGCCCCGAAGGCCACGTGGTCGTTAGGGCTCCTGCCCACATCTAGCCGATCGGGCTCTGGGAAGACGTCCTCGTCCCGATTGGCAGAGATGTACCACAGGGTCACCCTCTGCCCCTCCCTAATGGGCACACCCCTCACCTCGGTATCGCGGGTGGCGGTGCGACGCATGTACATCACGGGCGAGACGTAGCGCAGCAGCTCCTCCACCGCAGTAGGTACAAGGGAGAGGTCATTGCGCAGGCGCTCCATCTCTTCAGGGTGCTCAAGCAGGGCCAACAGCCCACCTGAGATTAGGTTACGGGTCGTCTCGTTCCCAGCCACCGCCAGCAGAACGAACTGGCCGTGCCTCTCCAAGGTGGACAGCTTCTCCCCATCGACCTGGGCGTGGAGATAAATGCTTACCAGGTCTTGACGGGGCTCACGCCTTCTCTCCTCCTCCAGGCGCTCCAGGTAAGAGGCCATCTCTATGGCCGCCCCGGCTATCAACTGCCGTATCTGGGCTATAAGGGCGTCCCTCTCTTCCGGCGTCTCCGGTGGACGCTCCAAAAGGGGCCCTCCGTATTCAGGGTCGCCAGCCCCCAAGATCTGGTTGCTCCACCGGAAGATACGGTGCCTGTCCTCCTGAGGGACGCCAAGGAAACGGGCGATCACCATAAGGGGTAGTTCTGCTGCCACCTGGGTGACGAAGTCACACTCGCCCTGGGCTATGGCTGCATCCAAAAGCTCACTGGCCATCTGCCTAATGTCTGGCTCCAAAAGCGATACCATGCGGGGGGTAAACCCCTGGCTCACTAGGCGCCGCAACTTGGTGTGACGGGGAGGATCGGTGGTGATCATCATCAGGTTCTGGCTAGGGAAGAACTCCAGCGTGGCAAGGGTTATCCCCTTGGCTGAAGAAAATACGGCGGTGTCCATGGACACCTTTACCAAGTCCTCGTACTTTGTAAGCACCCAGAAGCCTCCGTCCTCCGATACAGGATCGAAATGCCAAAAGACAGGCGCTTCCTGACGCAAGAGACGGAACCAATGGTGCGGCACACCCCGCTCGAATACGGAGCCATCCAAAAGGTTGATCTCAGATAGAGCCTTCTTCATGTAGCCGCCCTCCCTTAGCAGCTGCTTAATTCTAGATTCATTCTAAATGTTGTGCTGAAATAGCTGTCAAGGAAGCGGTGTGCTATAGTTGATAGTCGCCGTGGGAGCAGAACGCATCCCCTTGGACAGGGAGGAATGCTATCTAGGGCCTCAGACGATGGAGATCAGGCCGCCCCGATCTTCTGTCATTGGCCCGTCCCTAGTACTGCTTGCAGGGGTGGGGATGGTAGTACCCCTCGCCTTCTTCATGGACAGGCTGCCGGCAGCAGGGGCTGGCGCGCTTCTTTTGGCCGCCATCCCGGCCCTCACCTTCGGCACCCTGGCCACTATCTACTCGTTGGTAGGTGCCCGTGTAGTAGTTGAGGCCGAGAAGCGATCTGTGCGCTTCCAGCAGGGGATCATGGGCCTGGGGCTGGGCACGCAGGAGTTGATCCCTTTTTGGAAGATCCAGCACATAGAGCTGGCCGACTGCGATATAGGAGTGGGGAGGGGGCCTGCTTTCCCCTTCGAGATGCGGGCCTGGGAGGTGGTGCTAGTAAAGACAAGTGGCAAGCGCCTCCCTGTAGCCCAGGTGACCGTTCCCCAAGCTGAGGGAGTGCTGGAAGAGGGCTTCCAACGGGCATACCGGGTGGCCCAGGCCCTGGCCCACCTTTCCGGCCGCCCCCTTGTGATAACCGCCGCCTTAGAGGAGACTGAGGAGGAGCAGGATCGCGTGGGAAAGGAGGCCATCTGATGGCTACGGGGATAGATTACGCCCAATTTACCTCTGCGGTGGGCCTTAACTGGTACTTGGTAGACCCCAATCTCCGCTTCCTTATGGACCTCTACCTGCCCAAGGAGAGGCGTCAGTGGGCAGAGGGATACCTGGTACGCTGGGGAGAACTGTGTGGGGGCCCCATCGCCCAGAGAGCCGAGGTGATAGACAAGAACCCGCCCCGCCTTGAACGCTACGACCCTTGGGGCCGCGAAATATGCCAGATAGTCCATCATCCCCACGCCATAGCCACCAAGAAGGACGTATGGGAGGAGGGGCCTCACCGCCTCCGTGCCCAAGGGGAAGACGTACCGCCAGTGTTAGGAGGTGCCTTCAACTACCTCCTCTCCCAGGCCGATACGGGCATGGTATGCGCCACAGGCATGACGGGGGGCGTGGCTGACCTGGTGGAGCGGTACGCCTCGCCCCAGGTGAAGGCCCAATTCCTGAGCCATCTCCTCTCGCCCAGCTTCTCCGAGGCGTGGGATGGGGCCATGTTCATGACCGAGATAGAGGGAGGCTCTGACTTGGCCCGTACCGCCACGGTGGCCCGCCACGTGGAAGGCGACCTGTGGCTACTTAATGGCTCCAAATGGTTCTGCTCTAATGTGGACGCCAAGGCCATCGTCACCTTAGCCCGCCCCGAGGGGGCGCCCGAGGGCCTCAAAGGCCTAGCCCTCTTCCTAGTCCCCGCCGTCCGACGTGACGGCAGCCGCAACGGCATCGTCATCAAGCGCGTAAAGGAGAAGCTGGGCACACGATCCGTCCCCACGGCCGAGGTAGACTTCGTAGAGGCCGAGGCCTACCTCCTCTCCAGCCCTGGTGGAGGGCCCACCGAGGCTAGGGGGCTCAACCGCATGATGAGCATGGTCAACGCCTCTCGCTTAGGGGTGGCCACCATGTCGTTAGGGATCATGAGGCGCAGCTTCTTGGAAGCAGCTATATACGCCCATCACCGGCGCGCCTTTGGACGCTACCTTTTCCAGCTCCCCATGGTCCGCGAGACCCTTATGGAGATGGCGGTAGAAACAGAAGCAGCAGCTGCCATGATCTTCGAGACGTACCATCACGTGGGGCGCAGGGGCGATGAGGAGTCCCGGCGCCTCTACCGCATCCTAGTGCCCCTCTCCAAATTCAGGGCCGCCCGCCGCGGGGTAGAGCTGGCCGTTAAGGGCCTTGAGATTATGGGTGGAAACGGCTACATAGAAAACTTCCCCATGGCCCGCCAGCTGCGCGATGCCCAATGCCACACCATCTGGGAGGGCACCGAGAACATCATCTGCCTCGATGTGGTAAGGGCTATGGTGAAGGAAAAGGCCCACGACGCCCTCCTAACACGTCTGACAGCGGCCCTGGATTCGGCCACCCCTACTATCTTGGCCCGGGCCAAAGAGATGGCTGCCTCCGCCCTGGGACAGGCCCGCCAGGCTGCCTCCTTCATCTTAGAGGCCGATGAAGAGACCCGCCAGTTCCATGCCCGTCGCCTCGCCTCCGTCCTGGCCGACGTCACCCAAGGTTGCCTCCTCTTGGAAGAAGCAGCTCGCGAGCTCTCTCAAGAGGGGAGCGCCCGTAAGGCGGCCGTAGCTTACCTCTTTTGCCAAGGGCACCTGGCACCCCGCACCCTTACTGGGATGGAGATAGGCAAGGAGGTATTGGCCCTCTACGCTCCCGTTGTCCAATTTTCCCCCGTGGAGCCCGGGGATCTAGCCTTGACATAGGAGGAGGGCAATTGTAAAATCCGCCACGAATGCCAACCCAGACCCAGTCCGAAGGAGGGATCGGCCCGTGGCGGAGGTAATTGTCGGCCCTAATGAGAGCATAGATCAGGCCCTAAAGAGGTTCCACAGGCTAGTCCAGCAGTTGGGCATCCTCGCCGAGGCCCGCCGCCGCGAGCACTATGAGCCGCCCAGCGTTAAGCGCAAGAAGAAGGCGGCCGCTAAACTGCGCAAGAGCATAAAGAACTCCCAGCGTGCCCTAAGGGGCTAGGCCAAGATCAGCTTTGCTGCCCTCGCCTCCGCTAGGGGCAGGTAGTATCATCTTCCCAAGTGGGCACCTTCATCCCGCAGGTGGTACTATGGACTAAGAGGCCGTATGGCCACCCAAATATCAGGGAGGTGATGAGGTGCCCTCTCTCAAAGAGAGGTTGGCCGAGGACCTGAAAGAGGCCATACGTCAGCGCGACGAAGCCCGCAAGACAGCCATTCGCATGCTCAACTGGGCCATCAAGAACGCCGAAGTAGAGAAGGGGCGCCCTCTAGAAGACCACGAGATCCTATCCATACTCCAGAAGGAGGTGCGCAAGCGCCTAGAGAGCATCGAAGAGTTCCGCAAGGGCAACCGGCCCGACCTAGTGGAAAGGGAAGAGGCTGAGCTAGCCGTGTTACGCTCCTACCTCCCACCCCCTATGACCCGGGAAGAGGTAGCCGAGGCTGCAAGAGAGGTCATCGCCCAAGTGGGAGCACGCGGCCCCTCTGATAAAGGGAAGGTGATGCCCATCCTCATCCAGAGGCTAGCTGGTCGCGCCGAGGGCCGCCTCATCAACGAGGTAGTAACGGAGCTACTTGCTGGGCAGGCCTGACCCGTTTCCTGTACCATCTCCCTCTGCTAATATGGCCCTTGCTAAAGAGTGCCTAACATGGGCCAATTCGAAGATCGGCCTTCCCCACTAGCATTCGTCGTTGCCGTTTCCCTTTTCGCCATTCTGGCGTTGATACTGTCCCCCTCTTTTCCGGGGCACGGAGATGTAACAGCCCAGGATCAGACCCACCCAGCTGAGGTAGGGGCAGCTATCTTGGCTGCCCTATTGGCGGGGATGGCAGTGGGAGCCTATCTTCAGCTGTGGCGCCCCCCCGGAATAAAGGGGATGGGCCGAACCCTTCTCCTGGTGTCCCTTATAACCGGGGGGGTAACCTTGGCCAAAGTCTCCTTCTCCCTCACCCTGCCCGACGAGAATCACTTGTACCTACGCTACATAGTGCCTGTGGCTGCCGTCCCCATGTTGGTAGCCTCCCTGTTAGACGGAGGGCTAGCCCTAATAACTGCCACGGTAATAGCCGCCCTGGCAGCCATCGTAACGATGCAAATAGACCCTGTACGCACCCATCAGCCCTGGCTAGGGGCAGAGGTGGCAGCTACATACCTTGCTGCAGGCACAGGGGGAGCCCTGCTTACGCAGCGGATAGGCCGGTTGGGGCGATATGCCTGGTCGGCCCTGGTGGTCGCCCTTGTCTCCCTAGCCACCCTGTTGGCCTTCTGGCTCCTGGACGATGCTCGGCGCGGCAGCGATTTGCCCTGGATAGTTATGGCCACCCTTCTGGGAGGGGGCCTCTCCACCACTATGGCGGTAGGGGCCATGATCGTCTTGGGATACCTATTCGGCATGGTCACCAGGTTCCAGCTCCTAGATTTGGCCCAGGCCGACCACCCCCTCCTGCGTCAGCTCCAGGAGAGGGCCCCAGGTACCTATCACCACAGCCTCATCGTGAGCGACCTAGCCGAACGGGCCGCCCAGGCAGTAAATGCCGATCCCCTCCTCACCAGGGTAGGATGTCTCTTCCACGATGTGGGCAAGCTCTTCCACCCTAATTACTTCGTAGAGAACCAGGGAGAGGGCGAAAGCCCCCATGATGCCCTGACACCCCAAGAAAGCGCCAAGGCCATCATTGAACATGTGAAGTCGGGACTCCAGTTGGCCCGTCGCTACCGGCTGCCTCCGGCAGTGAGGGCCTTCATCAACGAGCACCATGGCACCCGCCTAGTCACCTACTTCTACCGTAAGGCTGCCGCCCAGGAGCCTGAGACCGACCCTGAGCCTTTCCGGTATCCGGGGCCCAAGCCCCAGACCAAGGAGACAGCTATCGCCATGTTAGCTGACTCGGTAGAGGCGGTAGTACGTGCCGCCCGTGACCACTCCCCAGAACACATAGATGAGCTGGTGGACAGCGTCATAAGGGAGCGCCTAGCAGAAGGCCAATTAGACGAATGCGACCTCACCTTACGCGATGTAAAGGTGGTAGCCCAGGCCTTCAAGGCCACCCTTAGGGCTATTTATCACCCGCGAATAGAATACCCCACACCCACTGAGGCGGAGCTAAGGTCACAAAGGGGCCTCTTCGGCCCTCAGGAGTCTCTCCCTTCCCAGTAGGCGAGAAAGCGGGCCAAGGCCACAACGGCCCTGTCCACAGAGGGGAATACGGCCATACCTCCTTCCACCAGCTCACGCCTCACTTCCATCAGGAGGCGCCACTGCCATTCCTCCTCGTAATCAAGGTGATTGACCACCACAGCTATGGGCTTCTCTATCCCCTGGCCGATCTCCAGGAAACGTTGGGCCACCCTCCGCACTATGGCCTGGGCGTTAGGCCGTCCCAGGGCCCAAGGTTCGCCCAAGATGGCCACAAGGCCGTCATACTGCGGATCGCGCGCCATTAGGGCCAGAATTTCTGCCCCTCCAACCCCACTTCCCGCCAAGATGGACTGGTCCACAGGATTCGTGACCCACCCTGCCAGATCGGGGGCCTTGACAGCGATATGGGCCTCGATCTCTGCGGTCAAGGGAGGGGTAGAAAGCCCCTCTTCCTCGCACCGGTCAGCTGCCAGCACAGACCGTCCTCCCCCACCACCTACTACGCCAATGCCCTTTCCTTTCGCTGGCGTCCATCTGCTGAAGGCAATAAGCAGGTCCATTAGCTCTTCCAGGCTCTTTACGGGGAGGGCCCCCGCCTGCCTAACGGCCGCCTCCCAAACCTTATAGGAGCCGGCCAGGGCAGCGGTGTGGGAGGAGGCAGTCCTTCCACCTCCCTCAGTGCGTCCGCCCTTTAGCAACACCGTGGGCTTCACCGATGCCGCCTCGCGTAAGGCCTCCCAGAAGCGGCGGCCCTCCTTTACCCCCTCTATATAGGCCCCAATAATCCTAGTTTCGGGGTCATGGGCGAAGTAGCGCAGGAAGTCTGCCTCGTCCAGATCGAGGCCGTTGCCGTAGCTAATGGCCTTACTGAAAAAGAGCCCTCGGCCACGGCCCAGGTAGTTCAGCTCGAAGAGGAGGTTGCCACTTTGGGACAAAAAGCCTATGGGCCCTGCGGGGGCGATCATATCGGGCCGGAAGGTGATGCCCAGCTTGGGGTAGTGGAGGCCCATACAGTTTGGCCCTATTATGCGCACGCCCATGGCGCGGGCCCTTAGCAAAAGCTCCCTCTCCAGCCTCTTTCCTTCTTCGCGCCCCGTCTCTGAGAAGCGGGCGGTGAAGAGCTGGATCGCCTGCACCCCCTTGCGGCCGCACTCCTCCACCAACCCTATTACGCCCCTGTTGGGGATGCACGAGATGACGTAGTCCACGGGGCCAGGCACCGCCTCCACGCTGGGATACGCCTTAAGGCCCAAAAGCTCCTCCAGCCGGGGATTAATAGGGTAGATGGCGCCCTGAAAGCCGTACTGGAGCAAGGAAAGGACGTAATCGTGCCCTGGGCTGTCCCGATGGGCCGAGGCCCCTACCACCGCTATCGAACGGGGATGGAAGATCCTCTCCAGCTCCTCGAAGACGTCCATCTGGGCCCAGATTACCGAAACTCCCCTTCCTAGGGGAAGGCGTTTCAATAGGGGAGGCCTATATGTTACCGTTACTTCAGGAAGATGCGCTTTGCCGTAATCGTGTTCCCTGGGACGTGGAGCGACTACGACTGCCATTATGTCCTCACCTCCATCTTGGGGCAAGAGGCCGACCTAGTCTGGCACCGCCAGACCGATCTGGCAGGGTATGACTGTGTAGTCTTGCCTGGAGGCTTCTCCTATGGAGACTACCTGCGCCCAGGGGCTATCGCCCGCTTCTCGCCCGTTATGGAGGCAGTAGTGAAGCATGCCCAGGCTGGTCGCCCTGTCATCGGCATCTGCAATGGCTTCCAGATCTTGTGTGAGGCTGGCCTCCTGCCGGGAGCCCTTTTGCGCAACGAACATCTTCAATATCGGTGTCAATGGGTTCACCTGCGGGTGGAGGTATGCCACAACCCCTTCACCGTCGCCTGCTCCCCAGGGCAGGTCTTGCGCATGCCCATCTCCCATGGTGAGGGCCGCTACTACGCCGACCCCGAGACATTAGACTCCCTGAAAAGGGAGGGGCGTATCGTCTTTCGGTACTGCGATCCCAAAGGGGAGGTGACTAGACAAGCCAACCCCAACGGGAGCCTGGAAAATATCGCCGGCATCGTCAACCGGGAGGGGAACGTTTTGGGGATGATGCCCCATCCTGAGAGGGCCTGTGAGGCGCTGTTGGGAGGAGAAGATGGCCTTTTCATATGGCGCTCTCTATTACGCTGGGCAGGCAGCTGCTAAGGTAACCGGCTAGATTTTCTCACGGGTAGCAGGTGACCCTATACCCCAGCTAAGATGGCTCCTGGGATGGACAGGGAGCGGCTTCTAGAGGCGATAGCCCTCACCAGAGCAGAGTACCAGCTCATCGTCCAGAGGCTTGGGCGCCACCCCAACGAGGTAGAGCTAGGCATGTTCGGCGCCCTCTGGAGCGAACATTGTGGCTACAAGCATTCCAAGGTCCTTCTTCGCCGCCTCCCTTCTCAGGCCCCCTGGGTAGCGGTGGGCCGGGGGGAGGAGAACGCCGGCGTAGTGAGGGTGGGGCAGGGCTGGTGCGCTGCCCTGAAAGTGGAGTCCCATAACCACCCTTCGGCCATTGAGCCATACCAGGGGGCAGCGACAGGGGTAGGAGGCATTGTGAGGGATATCTTGGCCATGGGAGCCCGCCCCTTGGCCATCTTGGACTCCCTCCGTTTTGGCCCCTTAAGTCACCCTCGCAACCGCTACTTGTTTGCAGGGGTAGTCGGGGGTATTGGCGGCTACGGCAACTGCCTAGGCATACCCACCGTAGGCGGCGAGCTGTACTTCGAGGAGGCTTATTCTCACAACCCCCTCGTTAATGCCCTCTGTATGGGCATCCTGCCCGAGGAAAGGCTAGTGCGGGCCCGCGCTCAAGGCGAGGGCAACACCCTCATGTTGGTAGGGGCCGGCACCGGCCGTGATGGCATCCATGGGGCCTCAGGCCTCGCCTCCCGAACCGATCCTACTGGCCGGTTCGAGGAGCTACGGCCAGCGGTACAGGTGGGAGACCCCTTCCTGGAGAAGCTGCTGGTAGAGGCGTGCCTAGACCTGGCGTGGAACCACCCTCAATGGATGGTAGGCATCCAAGACCTTGGGGCAGCGGGGCTCACCGCTGCCTGCGTTGAAGCGGCTGCTAGGGGCGGGGCTGGCGTAGAGGTAGACATCGCCCGCGTCCCTAGAAGGGAGGAGGGCATGACACCCTATGAGGTGATGCTCTCCGAGTCTCAGGAGCGCATGCTAATCATCGTCCGACAAGGATACGAGGAACAGGTAGGGCGCCTGTTCCAGAGGTGGGAGATCCCTTGGGCCATCATCGGCAAGGTCACAGGCGACGGCCTGATCCGGGTGAAAGATGGCCCATATGAGGTGGCATGCCTCCCCATCTCCATCCTCACTGATCCCCCTATATACGAAGGCGCTGGTGATATGCCTCCCGAGGTAGCAGCCGCCAGGGCCATGGACATGGCCTCCCTCCCCTCCCCTGAGGATCCGGCCGCCACCCTTTTGGCACTCCTTGCCAGCCCCAATATCTGCTCCCGTCGCTGGGTCTACCAGCAGTACGACCAATCAGTCCTCAACAACACGGTGGTAGAGGCCGGGGCCGATGCCGCCGTCCTGCGCATTAAGGGCACCCCCCTAGCCTTGGCCATAGCCACCGACGGTAACGGACGCTACTGCTATCTGGACCCACAGGTAGGAGGGGCCATGGCGGTGGCCGAGGCCGCCCGGAACGTCATCTGCCTGGGGGCCCGCCCCTTGGCCATTACTGATGGCCTCAACTTTGGCTCTCCCGAGCGTCCCCACGTCTATTGGCATATGGAGGGCGTTATAGATGGTATGGCCCAGGCCTGCCGTGCCCTGGGCATACCTGTGGTCTCAGGCAACGTCAGCCTCTACAACGAGACGGGGGGACAGGCCGTCTACCCCACACCTGTGGTGGGCCTTATGGGCCTCATTGAGGACGTATACCGCATACCCAGGCCGGGATCAGCCAAACCTGGCGACGAGGTGTACCTTCTTGGGCCTGGCCCAGCCCTCCCCCCTCAATCCCTCGGCGGAAGCGAACTGCTGGCGGTGATGGGCCTTGCCCCAAGGGGCAGGCCCCAGCTGGACTTGCAGCTAGAAGACCGAGTCCAGAAGGCAGCCCTAGCTGCCATGAAAGAAGGAATCGTACGCACTGCCCACGATTGCTCTGAAGGGGGGCTGGCCGTAGCCTTGGCTGAGCTCTGCCTCCGGGAGGGCCTTGGCCTGGAAGCGCCCCCCTTAGACCTAGGCCCCTATCCCCACGCCTCCCTTTTTGGGGAGGCACCATCACGCATCCTCCTAGTGACGCCCCCTGGAGCAGGAGATAAGCTGAAGGCCTTGGCCCAAGCTTGTGGCGCCCCCATAACCTACCTAGGCCGCCTCGGGGGATCAGCCCTTCGCCTCGGCCCCATCGCCCTCCCCTTGGGTTCTATGGCCCAGGCCTACGAAGGAGCCATTGAAAGGGCCCTCCAGGGCCCCTAGATAGATTAGCGTCATAAATCTAGCGCTGCCTGCAACCTGGGCAAAAGCCAACAAGATGGATGAGCTGCCCTATGCCTTGGTGATGGTCACAGTGCAAGTGGCTTCATAGGGACCCAGGAGGGACAGGGCAGCCCCTCCCCCCTTGTAGAGGGGCACCACTACCACCCTAGGAAGGACTTCTTGGGTGATGCGGACGGGAAGGCGTATCTGCCCCCGGGAGTTAGCGATAACAACTTCATCCCCAGGGCCGATGCCTAAGGCAGCAGCATCGGCAGGATGGAGCTCAGCAAACTCCTCACGATGGAGACGGTCAGCGTCATCGAGGCCCAAGGCTGCAGCCTCGTAACTGGTGAAAAGCCCCCTCCCTGCCATGAGGAGGTAACCGTCCTTAGGGTTCTGGGGAAGCGAAGGAAGGGAGAGGGATGGCGAGAGCAAGGGCAGGGAGGAGAAGCCCTGCTGGGCCCCATTCTCCAGCTCCGGATACCTCGCCCCTCTGTACAAGGGGGAAAGCTGGGAGATCTCCTCCATAACTTCTGCTGGCGACCTGTAGGCTAGCCTCACCTCCCCCAAGGGGATGAGGCTACCAAGACGTACGGCTAACTCCACTAAGATGGCCCAAGCAGGCCGCGCCTCTCCAGCAGGTGCGGCCCCACCGTGCAGGCGCAAGACCCTTCTATCAGCACTGGTGATAGTTCCTTCCTTGGCATAGGGGCCAACATCGGGCAGCACCACATGGGCCATCTGGGCCGTGGCCGTATCGATGGAGTCGATGACACACAGGAACTCCAGGCGCGCCAACGCCTGGGCTACATCCTGGCGGGCTGGGGCGAAGAATAAGGGGTTGTCCCCTACCACCACTAGGGCCCTAAGCTTCCCCCCGGCCTGTCTCATCATCTCCCAGAAGGCTCCCCCCGTTCCGTTGGCCACCCGCATGCCCCAGACGCGCTCCACTTGGGCTACCTCCTCCAAGGGGAAGGGGCCAGGGAGCCCTTGGGGGCTTATACCCATATCCAGCATGCCCCAACCGTTAGCCTCTGGAGGCAGGACGAACAAGCTTTGCAACCCCTCATCTCCCAGGCTGACAGCCAAAATAGCCAAGGCCGAGAGAACGGCCCTCACATGGCCAGGGCCCACATAAGGCAGGGCATATACCAAGGCCAAGGGCCGATGCGCTTCATCTATAATCGCCCGGGCCAACAGCTCTGCCGCCTCAGATACGGCCTCTGGGGGCACCCCGTGATGGGCCTCGGCCGGCAGAGAGAGGCCGGCCAAACGTGACGCTATCTGGGGCCTCTGGGCCAGAAGCCCTAGTATGTGGGCGAGAAGGGCCGGCTCTTCTCCTGGCCGCGGCTGTAGCCACAAAGACGCAAAGTCGCACAGCTCACCCCAGCGGGGGGAGACTACTATAAGACGCGCCCCTTCGCGTACCACCGCATCCTTGATGGGCAAGGCAGCCACGTTATGGGTGGACTCTAAATCTTCAGCCACCACCAAGATGGTGCGACCTTTGGCCAACTGGGCCAAATCGGCAGGGATAATGGGTGTCCCTAGCACCGCGGCCAAGGCCTCCTGAGCAGCCCTTAAAATAGGCCCTAAAGTAGAGTCCACGTTAGGGCTCCCTATCACCCCCCGGGCGAGCTTCGCCAGAAGGTAGTTCTCCTCGTTGGTGATTAAGGGCGACCCTAAAAAGCCGATCGCCTCAGAGCCGTACTCTTGACGCACCCGGGCCAGACGCCTAGCCACCAGGTCTAGGGCCTCCTCCCATGGCACCTCCTCCCTCATCCCGTCCTTTACCACCAGAGGGGCCTTAAGGCGTTGATGGGGGCGGACGAAATCGTAGTGGAACCGGCCGCGCACGCAGAGCTGGTGGCCACTTACAGGGTTGCCAGTAGGGTCTGGCTTAACAACGACGATTCGCCCTCCCTTAATCCCCACCATTAAAGAGCATCCCACTGAGCACCAGGTGCAGGTGGTGGGTACCCAACGCTCTACCTGGGCAGCTGCCCACTTGTTGGGGTGCTCCATGAGGGTGGCCGTGGGGCAGACATCGATGCAGGCGCCACAGAAATCGCAGTTGGACTCGTGTACCGGCCCCCCAGCACCAAACTGGATACGCGTCTCAAAGCCGCGGCCTGCCAAGGTGATGGCCCCCGTATGGCGCACCTCATCGCACACCCGAACGCAGCGCGTGCAGATAATACACATCTGGGGGTCGAACTCTAGGAAGGGGTTTCCCTTATCGGGAGCAGGCTGGAGGAGGGTGTAGTAGGTGCGCTCCTCCCCCTCCCAAGGCTCGTAGCCGGCCATGCCCAACATCTCGCAGGTGGTCTGGAGCTCGCAGCGGTAGTTCTTGGAGCAGGTGAGGCAGCGGTGGGTGACTACGTTGTCCCGCAGGCAAGTATCGCCAGGCTTGCACTTCACCACCCGGTGGCAGGTGAGGCAGCGGTCGGAGTGGTAGGACATGATGAGGGAGAGGACAGCCCGACGGGTGCTGATCACCTCTGGCGTCTGGGTGCGCACCACCATGCCATCGACTACCTTGGTGGTGCAGGCCAGTTGCAGCCCTCGTAACCCCTCGATCTCTACTAGGCAGGTGCGGCACCCAGCATACGGAGGGAGCCCATCTACGTAGCAGAGGTTGGAGATCCAGACGCCTGCATTCTTGATGACCTCTACCAAGGGGGCACCTTCAGGGGCTTCTACGGTGCGCCCATCTATGGTGACTTTGGCCATCCCTTTTATTCCTCTGCCGAGACCTTAGAGCTTCCCGAAACTACTAGGCTAGGCCCTCCCCCCAGGCCCACTTCAGGCCTGTAGGCCCCCTTACCCCGGGCAGGGCCTCCCAGGTGCAGGGGGCGCTCATCAGGCTTGGGGGCCTTCTTGCCATTGGGGTAGGTCCAGCCATGAGTGCGCAGATATTCCTGCGCCATGTGGGTGAGGGCCTCCTTGTCCCTGTAGAGGGCATTGAAATCGTAGCTGGCATCATCGTAGGGGCCTCCGGCCTGAATAGCCTCATAGGGGCAAGCCTCCACACACAGGCCACAAAACATGCACAGGCGAAAATCTATCTCGTAGCGAACCACCTTTAGGGTGCCGTCCGGATTTGGAGCAGTCTCCACCAATATGCACCCGTCGGGGCAGGCCTGGGCACAAGTGGAGCATCCGGTGCAGCGCTCTTCGAACCAGAGAAGGTTGGTACGGGCATTGGGCGGGATATAACGCTCTTCCTCCGGATACTGGAAGGTGAAAGGGGGACGAAACAGGTGCCTAATAGTAAGTAGCATCCCCTTAACTATGCCCAATCCGAACATCTCACCCCTCCCTAGGGTCTAGGGAGGATTCTACACCCTTTGCTTCTTAAATTCAATGGGCCCGCAGGCCTACCTTCAAGCTGCAGGTAGGACGTACTCACCACCCACAGGCATATGGGTGGGGACGCGATGAGTCCTTACCCCCTTAGTCTCCCAGAAGATCTCGGCGATGCGCTGGACTCTGGCCACTAGTTCCTCGGCAGCCTGCTTGTTGATCTCCTGCTTCACCTTGGAGGCCAGCTTGATGGTGTTCCAGAAGAGGTCATGCAAGTCTGGGTACTTCTCCAAGTGCTCCGCCTTGAAGTAGTCGTGCCAGAGGATGTCCAGCTCGCGCTTCGCCAGTTCGGCATGCTGTTCCTTGATGGCTATGTAGCGGGAGAGGGAGTTATCGTAGCGGTCCCGCTCCTCCTTGCCGCCCCCCTCGCCAGGTTGGGGGAGCTGTTCGATGAGCTGGTGCATGCGCAGCACCGTCATAGCTGCTATCTGGGCAGGTAGGGGGTCGTAGATCCCACAAGGGATGTCGCAGTGGGCATGAGCTACCTTTATCTTCACCATTGTGCCGCCCTCCCCGTTTAGTGTCCTTTATCTCAAAATTTACACCGTGGACAGGGGGAAGGCCAAGACACCTTTCTGCCGGCCTTTGGTAGGGATCGTCAGGGTGGAGGGATGGAGCATGTACCCCCTATTGCGTCACGGGCAGATAGTGGTGGTGGAGGGCGTGAGCTATTTGTTTCGTCCACCCCACCCTGGTGATGTGGTCTTGGCCCACCTGAGGGGACGAAGGGTGCTGAAGCTAGTAGTCGCCGGGCCAGGGGAGGAGGTGGCCGTGCAAGACGGAAAGGTATGGGTAGGGGGACGTCCACTTATATGGACGGGGGCACAAGGAGGGGCTCCACTAGGCCAGCGATTGGGGCCACATTCCTACTTCCTCCTAAGCTTGGCCGCCGATGTGGGCAGCGATAGCCGCCATCATGGCCCCATAACTAGGGCCGACCTTTTAGCTAGGGTCCTGTTTAGTTTGTGGCCACCGCGCCTGCTCGGGGCGCCCCAGGTGATCTAGCAAACTTCGTTCACACGTGGGGTGGGAAGAGGGACTCCAGCTCTTGGCGTAAGGGATCGTCTTCTGGCAGGTACCTGGAGAAGTCGCCTGAGGGCTCCTTACGCTCCCGCACGCCTGTGGCCCGGAAGCGCCTGACCTTCTCCTGCAATAGGATGAGCCCTTTAAGGAGGGATTCGGGCCTAGGGGGACAGCCAGGGACGTATACGTCCACAGGGATTATGAGGTTGACCCCAGGCAAGGTGGAATACCCATAGGCGAAGGGCCCACCGATGGTAGCGCAAGAGCCCATAGCTATGACCCACTTAGGCTCCGCCATCTGCAAATAAATTCGGCGCACTGGCACAGCCATCTTCCAGGTGACGGTACCAGCAACGATCATCAGGTCGGCCTGCCTGGGTGAGGGGCGGAACACCTCCGCTCCGAAGCGCGCGATATCGTACCGGGAGGTGGCAGTGGCGATCATCTCTATGGCGCAACATGCCAGCCCAAACATGAGCGGCCACAAGGAGCGACTACGCGCCCAGGCCAGGATCTCGTCTACCCGGGTCAGGAGAAGGTTGCTGCGTAGCGCCTCTTGTAGGGCCGTCTCTTCCTCCTGCCGGTCCTTCATCCCCTTATCGCTCCCTTGGCGCAGCCCGCCGCAGGGGGGAGAGGGAACGCAAACGCTCTACCACCTGGGGCAGCACTGCCAGCACCCGTTCTATCTGCTCCATGGTATTCTCCCTCCCCACAGAGAGACGGAGGGAGCCCCGGGCCAAAGTCTCAGGCACCCCCATGGCCCTAAGCACATGGGAGGGCTCCAGAGAGCCCGAGGTGCAAGCGGAACCGCTGGAGGCAGCGATCCCTTCCAAGTCTAGGGCCATCAGGACACCTTCCCCCTCTACTCCCTCAATGCAGAAGGAGGCGATGTGGGCTATCCTCCTGTCTGGATCCTTGGGCCCCGTGATATATACTCCGGCCAGACGCTGCGGCAGCTCCCATAGCAGGCGGTCCCTAAGGGCCCGATAGTGGGCCACCCTCAGATCCCGCTCCTCATAGGCCAGCTCCAAGGCCTTGGCCATGCCCACGATGCCGGCCACGTTCTCAGTGCCAGCACGACGGTTGCGCTCTTGGGCCCCACCCAACTGTTGAGGCAGAAGGGGAGTGCGCGACCTGATGTATAGCGCCCCCACCCCCTTAGGCCCATAGAACTTATGGGCACCAATCGTCAGCAGGTCTACCCCCAAACGCCCCACGTCCAGCTCTAGGATGCCCACCGCCTGGACGGCATCAGTATGGAAGAGGGCCTTGGGGTTACGCCCCTTAACTATCTGCACCGCCTGGGCGATGGGCTCTATGGTACCCACCTCATTGTTCACGTACATGATGGAGACAAGGATCGTATCCGGCCCTACCGCCTCCTCCAAGGCCCCCAGCTCCACAAACCCTTCCCCGTCCACCGGGAGATAGGTCACCCGGAACCCCTCCTTCTCTAGCCGCTCGGCAACATGGAGGACCGAGTGGTGCTCTATGGCCGTGGTGACGATGTGCCGCCCCCTTGCAGCCATGGCATAGGCCACACCGCGTAGGGCCAAGTTATTAGCCTCCGTCGCCCCAGAGGTGAAGATGATCTCCTGTGGCCGGCACCCGAGGATCCTAGCCACCGTACGCCGCGCCTCCTCCAGGCCCCTTCTTGCCTCTTGGGCCTCCATGTACACGCTGGAGGGGTTCCCCCAGCAGCGGCTAAGGTAAGGCATCATAGCATCAAGCACCCTGGGGTCTAGAGGGGTCGTGGCGGCGTGGTCCAAATAAATGCGCTCCATTCTTCTCTTATGGCACCCTACCACCACCCGGTGGGGACGTCAAGGCATCCCCCACCTATGCACCCATAACCCGGGCTTTGTCCACTTTACACTGGAGGCGCAACAAAGGATGTGAGGCAGATGAGCCGGCTCGGTCGCCCCCCTAACTAGCCCTGAGCAGATTCTACCCACCTGAAAGGCTCCAGCGTCCACCTCCAGGGCCGCTGGCCAGGGGCTCACATAGCTGAGGAGCTAATGCTGCCTAACCCTTTGGCACTTACATATCCCATGGGCTGGTGGCAGGGAAGGCTGTTGTTGACTGGCCCCTAAGCTTAAGGTTTCGCATCGGCATCTGATATGCTTAAGGGTAGTTCAGGAGGTGGTGAGATGGCACGGGTGCTAATCTTGGGCGGTGGCAGCGGGGGAGCCATCGCAGCCCGTAGGTTTACCCAGTGGGCACATCCTGGGGAGGTCCAGGTGACCTTAGTAGACCGCAGTCCTTGGCATGAGTTCCGTCCTAGCTACTTGTGGGTGATGACGGGGCTACGGGAGCCAGACCAGATACGACGCCCCCTTAAGCTGCTGGAGGAACGCTATGGCATCGAGGTAGTACAGGCCTCCGTGACAGCGATCCGCCCAGACGAGTGCAAAGTAGACACAGACCAGGGCACCCTAGACTACGACTTTCTGATCGTCGCTTTAGGCTCGGTGTTGAAGGAGGACCCCATAGTGCAGGGGGTGGAGGCTCCCTGGGAGCTGGAACATGCTTTGGCCATGCGTGAGCGCCTCGCTCGCTTCCAGGGTGGAAAGGTAGTGGTGGGCCCCGTCTCCTGGCCGTACCGCTGCCCACCGGCTCCCTTCGAGGTAGCCTTCATGATCCGCTACTTGGCTGACCAGCGACACGTATCGGACAAGACGGAGATCACTGTCTTCCACTCTTGGCATGAACCCATGGAGACCTTCGGGCCCCTTATGGTTCGGGGTTTCCGGACCTTCCTGGAGCGCTTCAGGGTGAAGTTCGAAGGGGGGTTCGAGCTGGTCCACCACGACCGCGAGCGACACGTGCTGCGCGCCAAGGACGGCCGTGAGCTGGAGTACGATTTGGCGGTGGTGGTCCCCCCACATGAGGCGCCAAAACCGGTACGCGAATCGCCTCTAGCGACGTTGGAGGGGTACATGGATGTGGAGCTCCCATCCATGGCCTCGCCACGATATCCCAATGTTTTCGGGATCGGCGATGCGGTGGCGCCCACTATTGGCCTGGGAATGGCGGGTGTCTTCGCCCACTTCCAGGCCGAGCATGTGGTAAGCCAGATCCTAGACCGGGTGCGCGGCACCTATATGGGCGAGCTGTACAACATGGTGGGCGTCTGCGTTATGGATGTGGGCTACCTGGGCGCCGCCGTCTGGTGCGACTTTACTGACAAGCTCTATGGCCGCGCCCCTTATCCCGACTGCCGCCTGCTAGGAGGGATGAGGGCTTTTCGGGTAGTGAAGGCAGCCTTCGAACGCTTATGGTTCGCTAGCCTATTCGGCAAGTGAGGGGGGATGGGTCATGCAAGAGGGACGCGAATCTCTACTACAGGCCCTAAGTGCCCAAGAGCGGGCGGCGCTGGAAGGGGTACTCCAACGTATCGCTCAGAGTGCATCAGCCATCGAGCAGCTTCTGGATATCGCCGACCGCTTAGCCGATAGCGGTGTCCTCGCTGGAGTTCATGGGCTTTTGCAGGAGTTCGAGCCCAGTTTCAGCGCGGTGACCCGCCCCGAGTTCATGGGCATGCTAGCCAACCTGGTGATGTTGTTGGGTGTCCTGAGCCAGATCTCATACGAGCCCTTTTTCTCCATCGCCATGAACGTTCCTACTGCGCTGGATGAGGGCTACGCACAGCTCAAGGAGCGGCAGAAAGGCCTGACGCTAAGGGAGCTGTGGCAGCTACTGCGCTCGCCCGAAGTGGCAGCTGCTTTGCACACCCTCATAGCCGTCCTCAGAGCCCAAAGGCAGGAGATGGAGCAGCAAGGGAGCAGAGGTTAGGACGCCAGTGTACCGCTCCTGCCGTCTTGTACTTGGCGGAAGCCCCCTGCTGAAACGAGCCACGATAAATGACGACTTCAGCGCGCGAGGTAGCACGCTACGCTATGAATCCTTGCCCCTTAAGGGGCTACCCCAAGGGGAAGGGTTACACAGTGCTTTCCCTTGCGAGGGCTAGCGGTGGTGAGCCCAGGGCATATCTCTCAGTCTGATAGAATGGACATGAAAGCTCTACTGGGCAACGCTGATTACAGTTGTGCGGCTGACGCAGGGTAGAGGGCGAAAGAGGGCTAGTGATGGGCAGCGGCCGCGTCCGAGTCACCCCTGGCACGCCCTGGACAGGGCCGCCTTAGAAGACACCCTACGCACGGGGCCCCAGGGTCTGACCCACGCCGAGGTAGACGCCCGCCTTCGGGCTTATGGCCCTAACCGCATCGAACAAGCCCGTCCCACCAGCCCCCTGACGGTCCTTCTGCACCAGTTCCAGAGCCCCCTTATCTACATCCTCTTGGTGGCCACCGTGGTGACTATATTCCTGCGGGAGTACATAGACGCCGGCGTCATCGCCGCTGCTCTAGCCCTCAACGCCAGCATCGGCTTTGTGCAGGAATGGCAGGCCGAGCGGTCGGTCCTGGCCCTCATGCGCCTGGTCTCACCAAGGGCACGGGTGATCCGTGAGGGCCGGGAGCGGGAAATAGATAGCCAAGAGCTTGTGCCCGGCGACCTGGTGCTACTCGAGTCGGGTAGCCGCGTGCCGGCTGACATCCGATTAATAGAGACCATCGGCCTGACCGTTGATGAGTCCCTCCTCACTGGTGAATCGCTGCCCGTAGCCAAGCGCTCGTCATCAGTTGCACCGGAAGCGCCCGTTATGGAACGGGCCAACATGGTATACGCAGGCACAGTGGTGACTACTGGGAGAGGCCGCGGCTACGTAGTGGCCACGGGGGAGGCCACCGAACTTGGGGCCATCGCCGCCGAGATCCGCCGCGAGGCCGAGCATGAGACCCCCCTTCAACGCCGGATGGCCCACCTGGCCCGAACTTTAGGCATCATCGTGGCCATCTTCGCCCTCCTCACCTTCGTGCTAGGTGTGGCCTTGGGCGAGAGCGTAACCCAGATGTTCTTGCTGGCAGTGGCCATCGCCGTGGCAGCTATCCCGGAAGGGCTGCCAGTAGTATTCACCATCACCCTGGCACTAGGGGTACGCCGCATGGCCAAAAGACAGGCCATCGTCCGCCTCCTTCCCGCAGTGGAGGCCTTGGGCAGCACTACCACCATC
>Ga0105160_1000202_pt1 | contig 30439 bp, 24 predicted proteins | sample GXS110809BmetaG_FD_89591 | JGI IMG/M metagenome (GOLD analysis project Ga0105160, IMG submission 89591) | Hot spring microbial communities from Gongxiaoshe hot spring, China to study Microbial Dark Matter (Phase II) - GXS 110809B | ecosystem: Environmental > Aquatic > Thermal springs > Hot...
CCCCGGCACACTCGGCGACAAATATGTAGCTTACGGCGCAGGAAGCGAGCATCTCGTGTTCGTGCGTATCTACAACAGTGCGCGCAACACCCTGATGAGTTTCAACTGGCGCACGGGCACCCTCACCGAACTGGCGTCGGGGCTGATTTGGCCCGTGTTCGCCACCGACGGGGAAACGGTGGTTTTTGCGATGCGGCAAGGCAACCAGTGGGATCTGTATGAGGTGCGCGTGGAAGGCGGAGGGCTACGCCCGCTAACCCAGACCCCCGAAAGCGAATATGACCCTGGACTTTCGCCCGATGGGCGGCGCGTAGTGTTTACCCGTAACCATCGCCTGATGGAACTGGAACGCGCCACGGGAACCATCACTGCGCTGCCAAGCGCTGGCTACGAACTCGCCTTCTTCCCCCAATACACGCCCGATGGCAACCACATTGTGTTCATCGGGCGGCAAGGGGGCAGCGTGGGGCTGCACACGCTGCTCAACCGCAGCTCGCTCCGCACGCTGGCAACCAATGTGGTGCGCTTCGCCCTCACGCCCGACTCACGCATACTCTACACCGTGCTCAACGACGGCGGTATGTGGCTCGCAGGAATCGATGGCTCGGGCAGGCGGCGGGTGTCTGCGCTCACGCCCAAGTCGGGGTTTGCCGTATCTCCTAGTGGCGCGCGGGCGGTGGTATGCGATAGCGCATTCGGCACGCGCATAGTGGAGCTTAGCACAGGCACGGATACGCCCCTGCTCAGCGGCGCGCATACGCTGCCCATCTGGGTGAACCTAAACACACGAGCGGCAAGCGCGGGCATAAACACCCCTGCTGTAGACCGCCTGCGCGAGTGGGCATTCGCCCTACCGCTGCCCGACGCCTACGCCGAGCTGCTCCAGCTGGCGCGGTGAAGCCACGCCCCACCAACTTGGTGGGGCGCAAAGCGTGCGAGAAGGCGCGTCGCGCTCACGAATGTTGATGCCGCGCTTCTCGAGCGCGACGCGCGCTTGAAAATCCCGACGCCGCGCTTTTCGAGCGCGCCATCGGGACTTCGAGCGCGAGGCACATCCGCTTTGACGACCTGGTGGTTGGTAGGTTTCTGCAGAAAGAGCTGGGCTGGCGGCGTGTACCAGTTTGACAGGATGCGAAGTACTGCCTCAACCGTCCAAGCCGTTGCTTGGTTTTCCTTGCTCCCTCCTTCAGATTCCCCCCGCTTCGCGAGGGGAACCTTACAGGGGGCGGACTTTTCGAACCAATCAGCGGCACTACGGTCAGCCAATCAGCTGCAGCGCAGCCTACTAACAGCCTTGTCCGAAGTTGAACAGCACGACGAGCAGGTCGGCGTCGTTGACGATGCCGTCGCTGTTCACATCGCCTTGATCGCCCGCGTTGCCGAAGTTGAACAGCACGATGAGCAAGTCGGCATCGTTGATGCAGCCGTCGCCGTTGGCATCGCCCGTGCGCCAAGTGTCCAGCAGGAAGGCTTCTGTGCGCTGCGTGGCAGCGTTGTAGCCTGAACCTACGATGAAACGCCCATTTCGGCTAATCCCGTAAGCCACTCGTAGTTGCGAACCGTTGCTCAGCAAGCTCGCGAAAGCGACATTCAAGTCTTCCACTTGGGTCGTAGCGTTGGCAAGACGCCAGCGCACAGCGCGGTTTTGACCGGTTGGCGTGCTGGAAAAGCCCACAATGATGTCAGCGTTCACATCCCAAGCAAATCCGCGCACACCTCCCAAAGTGGCTAAAGGTTCCGCTTGCCAGTTGTTTGCCGCGCACCACATCGCAGGGCGATAGTTGGAGCCTACGCCAGTCCATATCTCGAAGGTAGCCCCCGAGGTGCCCACAGCTACATCCCCTGCAGCCGACAGTGCCACAGCAAGTGTATACGGATCGTTCGAGCACGGATTCAGCACAATACGGTGCTGGATGTTGGTACCATTCAGCATCCACACATAGCTGCGCGTGCCCTCGAAGTGAAGCACTATATGAGCGTTGTCGGAAATATCCCATAGCTCCCCGACGAAGTTAGAGTACCATGCCAGCAGTTGCGGAGGGGTCGAGGCAGTGTCCCACAGGGCGGGGTTGTTCGCGCCCCCGCCTTTGATGGAGCCACACGCGTGCGTACCGCTGGGCGTAACCCCAATTGCCCAGTGAGTCGTACCGCTGGGCGCAGGTAACCGCTGCACGCCTCCCGCTGGGGTCCACAAAAACGCTTGCGAGGTGCTGCTGCCCCCATAGTTGTTCGTAGCGCCGACGATTTTAGTGCCATCAGACGTCATCCCGAAGGATACGCCCCCGTTAGAAGTCAGGCGAGTAACTACACCCGTGTTCAGGTTCCACAAGAAGGCATCGGCACTACGCGTGTCCTGCAAAAAGTCTCCGCCTCGCCCAACAACGAACTTACCGTCGTTAGTTACACGGAGCGCTACGCTATCGGCGCTGCCAGGAGCAACTAACCAAACCAGTCGCTGGGCGCAAGCTCCTTTCGCTGCCCCCAATGCAACAACCAGCGCTGACAGCTTTGGTAGCCATCGTCTCAGTTTGTGCATAAGTCACCTCCCGACACTCTCAAGGCGTTCTGCGCTCATATACACAGGCGTCCACTGTTTTGTTAGCAACTTTCGAGCCATATGGCTCCGAACGCTCTCCAAAGTGAACCCCTTCTTGTCCAAAATCGTTTATAATGTACAGGGATGACGAGATGCAATCGAGTTTGCGCGAGCGGCTGGCGCATTTGCACAGGCGTGTGGGTTTTAGCGCACGCCCCAGCGAGATTGAACCGCTGCTACCGTTGGGCATTCACGGGGCGGTAGAACACTTGCTGGGCAATCCTCACGACCACGAGATTGACGACGATGCCATCCTCAACTTGCTGCAAGGCGAGCAGCGCAACCTAGACCCTCGCGCCGTGAGCGCGTGGTGGCTGTACCGTATGCTCGTCTCGCGTCGCCCCATCCAAGAACGCATCGCCCTGTTTTGGCACAATCACTTTGCTACCTCTGCCTCCAAAGTGCAAGCGGGTAGGTTGATGCTCATTCAAATCCAACTGTTCCAACGCTTGGGGCTGGATAACTTCAAAACGCTTACCTTAGAGGTTGCCAAAGATCCTGCGATGCTGGTGTGGCTGGACGGCAACCGCAATGTGAAGGGCAGACCGAACGAGAACTTCGCCCGCGAGCTGTTTGAGCTGTTCACGATGGGCATCGGCCACTACACGGAGCGCGACATCCAAGAGGCGGCGCGGGCGTTTACAGGTTGGTCGTTCAGCCGTGTCACGGCAAGCTTTGTGTTCAATCCCAATCAGCATGACGACGGCGAGAAGGAGGTATTCGGCAAGCGTGGGCGCTTCAAGGGCGAGGATATCATTGAGATGGCAGTTGAACATCCTGCCACTGCGCCGTTTATCGCGCGCAAGTTCTATCGGCACTTTATCAACGACGTGGAGCCGCCCGACGAGCGCACCGTGCAGGAGCTGGCGAGAGTGTTCCGCGAGTCGGGCTATAGCATTCGCGCGCTCCTGCACCGCTTGCTGCTTACCCCCGCGCTTTGGAGTCCCTTGAACTGGCGCAAGCGTGTGAAAAGCCCTGTAGAGTTCGTGGTGGGCACGCTGCGCCAGGTGGGCATCGGCGAGCGATTGCGCGCCATCAACCTTAGCGATGGGTCGGGGCAGCGACTGCTGGTCGCATACCTGCGGTTGGCGACTCAGTGGACACGCCGCATTGGGCAAATGTTGCTCTATCCGCCCGATGTGGCAGGCTGGGAGTGGGGGAAGGCATGGATTAGCTCCACCACGATGCTGGAGCGGATGCGCTTTGCGGAGTTCCTAGTGCCCGACAGACGCGCCTTAGGCTTTGCCACGCTGAACGAACTGGTGGGCACACCCGCCCCACGCAGCGTGGACGAGTTCATCACGCGGCTGGAAACAGTGTTGGATGTGGCGTTGCAGCCGCGCACGCGGCAGAGCTTGCAGGATTATTTGAGCAGGCGCGGCGGTGTGGAGGCACTGCGCCGCGCCGATCGCGAAGTGGTGCAGGGCGCGCTGCAAATCGTATTCAGCGCCCCTGAGTACCAGATGCTATGAGCGGGCAGCCACTAACTCCACAATCTTGCGAGCGGCTTCCTGCATCGTCTCTGCGGGGATCAGCGGCGTGCCCTGCAGCAAGGCGCGCCCCTCTTCGGCGTGTGTGCCCGCCAAACGCACCACGACCGGGACATTGACCTCCATCGTGGAGAACGCTTCCAAGATTCCGCGTGCCACCTCATCGCCGCGCGTGATGCCCCCAAAGATGTTGAACAACAGCCCCTTCACATTCGGGTCCATCAGCACCAGCTCGACGGCTTGACGCACGCGCTCGGCACGCGCCCCACCGCCGATGTCCAAAAAGTTTGCAGGGCGACCGCCTGCGCGTGCCACTTCGTCCACAGTGCTCATCACCAAGCCTGCGCCGTTGCCGATGATGCCAATGTCGCCCCCCAACCGCACATAGGCAAGTCCGCGGCGGCTCGCCTCTTCCTCAATCGGGTCTTCAATACTCTCTTCGCGTAGTGCCTCCAGCCGCTTTTGGCGAAACAGCGCGTTCTCGTCCAGCGTGATTTTGGCGTCGGCAGCAATTACGCGCCCGTCGCTGGTGATTACGCAGGGGTTAATCTCGGCGAGATTGGCATCCACCGCGATGTAGGCTCGGTAAAGGCTGTGTATCAACGCGCTGAGCGGGCGCGCCTGCTCTTGCGGAATGCCTGCGCCGTAGAGTGCTTCACGCGCCGCGTAGTCAGTTAGCCCCAACAGAGGGTCAATTGCGACGGTGGCAATCGCTTCGGGGTTCTGGGCTGCAACCTCCTCAATATCCATGCCCCCTTGCATGCTCACCATCAGCACGTTGCGCTGACGAGTGCGGTCAATCGTGATTCCGATGTAGTACTCGCGTTGGATCTCAATCGCTTCCTCAACCAGCACCTTTTCTGCGACCAAGCCCTGTGGGTTCTGGGGCGAGACGAGTCGCTTACCGAGGATGCTTTCGGCGGCTTCGGCGGCTTCGTCGGGGGTACGCGCGAGCTTGATACCGCCTGCCTTGCCGCGACCGCCCATCAATACTTGGGCCTTCACCACGACGGGCTTACCCAGTCGCTCAGCAATCGCGCGAGCACCCGCAGGCGTAGCTACCACCTCTCCTTGAGGCACGGGCACACCGAAATCACTCAGAATCTGCTTCGCTTGGTACTCGTGCAGCTTCATCGTCGGCTCCTCTGCAGCGAACAGTATACCTAACCCGAATTGCTACCTACACGAGATTTCTCGCCTTCGGCTCGGAATGGCAGGAAAGTCGGTGCGCTAACAACACTGTCATTCCGAGCGCAGGGAGGAATCTCAACACAATCCTTTCTGAGCGGAGCGCGGAATCTGCCCCCCTTAGGGCGGATGAGGCGTAGCCGCACCTACTGCTCGTTTAGTACTCGGGCGATGTCGTGGATGAGCTGCTGCACTGTCTCGGGGTTCATACCCGAGTAGTAGCCGCGTATGCGCCCTTGACGGTCGATCAGCACTAAGCGGTCGCTGTGAACGATTGGGTGGTCTTTATCGCCAGGTTCCACGCCCAGTTTGAAGGTCTGGCGCGAGAGTTCGTAGATAGTTTTGCGGTCGCCTGTAAGGAAGTGCCATTTGCCCTTGATGGCTTCGTGGCGCTCTGACCACTTTTTCAGCACTGCCACGGTGTCGTGTTCAGGGTCTACCGAGAAGCCGACCAAGATCACGTCGGGGTTGTTGGCATAGGCGCGTTGCACCGCGATGGCGTTGCGGTTCATAATCGGGCAGACGCTGGGGCATCTGGTGAAGAAAAAGTACGCCACCCACACTTTGCCTTTGAGTTGTTCGTGGGTGACGGTTTCGCCCCACTGGTTGGTGAGTTTGAAGGGGGCGTCCATCGTGCCCATCACAGGCAGCGGCTCTGGCTGTTTGAGCGCTGCTTGACGGCTGATCAGCGCAAATACAAAAGCCGCCAACGCCAGCGCAAACAGTGTCCACGCAAACACCATCGCAGCGCGCATTCTCATTCACCTCACTTGATGAGCATCACGCCAAATAAAACTGCCCACAGAATGCCCAAAAAGTGCCAATAGATGGTGCCCAACTCCACATACTGGGGGTTTACAAGTTTGAGCACTTGGACTTGGTAGAGCAGGTAGCCCACGAAGATTAGCCCGCCTAGCAAGTGCAAGCCGTGAAGCGCGCTTATGACGTAGAACATCGCCGAGAAAAAGTGGGTCGGGGCGCCCTGTAGTTGGCGTGCCAGCTCGCTCCAGCTACCTGCTTGCATCACTAGGAACAAAGCGCCCAAAACCAGTGTCAACAGCATTCCGCCCCAGACACCTTTGACCGAGTTGGTGCGCGCGGCGTTGAGCGCCATCTGGCACGGGATGCTGCTGGCTAAAATCACAGCAGTGCTGAGCCAGCTCAGCTTAGGCATCTGGAAGGCGAACTCCTCGCGGGCGGGCACGCGCAACAGGTAAAGAACCGCCAGCGCTCCAAACATCATCACCAGCGCGCCCAGAAACAAATACAACCCCAGCCGCGCGGTCTGGAACTTGTCGTGCGGCTGCTCGCTGCCCTCGCCCTCATCACCGCGGTAGCGCGGGGGCAACGTACCTTCACCCAGCCCACGCCCATACGATTGCGGACGCATCTTTAGCTTTGCCATGCTGGATACCTCCTGTTGCCTGAACTCGCTTCAGGCCTACCGATAGAAGCGCGATTGAAGCGCTCCATTTCGTCGCTAGTGCGCCCCCCTGCACCACGCGCGTGGTGCGGTTCCTGACGGGACACACTTGGCGACGGCATGAATGCCGTCGCACCATTGTGCCAGCACTACGGGGGCGTCAGGTGCTCAAAATGAGCCAAACTAATAGCAATGGCAGGTAGAGCACCGAACTGATGAGCACACCGCGTGCGCTTTGGGGCAACTGCGGGGCTTTGACAAATCGGTAGGCAGCTCCGAACACCCATAACCCCAGTGTAATCGCCCCCAGCAGATAGAGCCAACTGAGCGTCGTAAACGGCGCGAACAGCAGGCTGAGGGCAACCATCATCAGCGTGTACAGTAGCGACAGGCGCGCGGTCACCTCCGCCGAGGCGCCCGCATACGGCAACATGCGGAACCCCGCCTTGGCATACTCATCGTGGTACAGCCATGCGATCGCCCAAAAGTGGGGGAACTGCCACACAAACTGCAACGCGAACAGCAGCCACGCCTCCACCGAGAAACTGCCCTGCGCCGCCACCCAGCCCGCCAACGGCGGAATTGCGCCCGGCACTGCCCCAATCGCGGTGCTAAAGTGTGTGCGCCGCTTCAGGGGTGTGTACACAAACGCATAGAGCAAAATTGAGATCGCTCCGAGCACCGCCACAGGCAGGTTCACCCACCACGCCACACCAAAACCCCCGCTACCCCCCATACGATCCCCACCGACCAGCCCTCAAGGGGGCTAACACTGCCCGAAGGAATTGGACGCGTGGCAGTGCGCACCATCAGGGCATCATAGCGCCATTCAATCGCTTGATTGAGCGCGTTTGCCGAGGCAATCACTAACCATGAGCCAATCAGCGTGGCAAGAATCAAACCTCCTTCTAGCGACTGCCCCCAGCCGCCCAATACCAGCCCCGCCACTGTCGTAAGCCATACTAACAGCGTCACGCGCGGCTTACTCAATAGCCAGTATGTACGCAGTTTTTGTATACGAACCATCGCCGTTGGCATGCTGAACGCACGTTGGGCGGTCTTCACGCCCCTATTGTACCTAAACCGCGTGGGGGATTGCAAGCGTTTGTGCATTCGTTCACAAAGGGCGCGACGCGCTTGGATTGATTTCTCGGCGTCCGTTTGAGCATAAGCGGCGATGAGAGTTGAATAAGTAGTTTACCACAGACAACTAAAGTCGTTCCTGTGCAAATGAAGCCCCCAACGCGGGCTAAAGCGTCGCCTCGGTGTCCTCCCCGACGAACCAAAGCCGACACAGGTGAACTTGGCTCGCACAAGAACGGCTTGAGCCGTGCGGGGCGGCGATTTGTTCACACGCTGCCGCACAATCGCGGAGTTTTGGTGTTGCGTCCTACACACGCTCCTACGGCAGCCGATGAAACTCCCACCGAACCAATCGCCCGTTGCGGAAGTACAACTCTGCGGGGAATGGCACATCTGGGTAGACCCACAGGTCGAGGCGCTTGAGGTCGTCCTTAGTGCCGTAGTCGGGGGGCCAGCCCAGAATCCAAGCGACTACTTCGTGGCGAATGCCTTTTGCGAGTTCACCGCTACGCCAAGCGCGTCGCTCGGTTGCACTCCAACGGCGGCTCAGTTCATAGGGGCTTTGCAGGCTGTAGCTGCGCTCGAAGTCCCAAAGGTCAGCATGCAACTCGATAAAGCCTATCGCATAGCGGCGTGGCTGGGACATCACTCGCTCAATCGCCTCGATGCCCGCATTCACACCCACTGCGGCCATAGCCCGACCTTCAGGTAGGAGCTGCACCAGCAGGGGCTGGTGGGTGTAGAAAAAGTCGTCGCGCCCACCGATGTAGAGCATGCTGCCCACCGTCAGCGCCGTCCATGGGCGCCACACGCGCACAATGCGCAGGATTCGAGCGGGCTTATCCTTTTCGAAACCCAACCCTACTGTTTGGCTCGGCGGAGGGAGCACTGCGCTCGCGCTGAGGCCTCCGTAGCCCCACACGCGCTTCCCCTCATACCGCGCCTTGAGCTGGCGTACTGTTGGCTCATCAATCATTGGCAACAGTGTGGGTAGGTCGGAGATGCCATCCCACTCGTAGTAGGCGCGAGTAGGCGTTCCTTCAATCGCAAACTCCAGCGTGTTGCCCGTGCGGCGCACCAGTGTCCACTTACGCAGTGCAGCGCGTCGCCGCTCAATCGGCTTGCCTTGCGCATCTCGGTAGGGAAAGCCCTCGCCCGTGAGCGGTACGCAGAAAAACGGTCGCCCTTCGGCTATCTTGGGGGGTACAGGCAGTGCAGGGATGTACAACGTCACAGTCGTGTATGTGGAAGCAAGCACAGGTGCGCCGTCAGCAACCACGGCATCGGGTGCCGCGCGCACAGTGAGCACATACATCTCTTTAGGAGGCAGACCAGCGTAGGAAAATCGGAACGGAATCCTTACCTGCTTCGGAAACCCTTCGGAGCTTGCCGCGGGCAGCGGCACCACGGGCGCCTCTTTGCCCCAGTACTCCGCTTGTAGGGAGAAGCCACGCCCAACGTTCGTTTGGTGTGCGGGGCGTGCCACAAGTTCCACACGATTCAGGTAGAGCGTAGCGGGCTTCGGTAATCGCGTCGAAACAACGAGTTGCATCTCGTTATAGCCGGGGATAAAAGGCATGCGCAGTTCGCCCTCACGAAGGTCTCTCAGCCATTCGTACCCCACTGATTCAGTCTCTGCAGAGAGGTAGAGCTCCACTTGCGCCTCTTGGGCTGAGGCGATCCCACGCTTGAACATCGCAGCCTCCGACGCGAGGAGTATACCTCTGCTGTTGACCGTCGGGGGAGCGATTTTACGAACGCGGCAAAGACCCCGCCTCAACCGTTGGCATTTCCCCGACGCAGCAAGGTTTCGCCTGCACGATACCGATAATTCCACCAGCATGGCAGACGAGGAACGCACCGAGCAAGCAACCCCACGCAAGCGGCAAGAGGCCCGCAAAAAAGGGCAAGTCGCACGTTCTACGGAGGTCAACGGGGCGGCGATTTTTTTGGCGCTGGTGCTCACGCTGCCAGTGGCGATGCGGTGGGGGGGCGAGCGGCTGCTGATGACGTTTCAGCAGCAGTTGGCGCACGCGAGCACCCAGCAGTTTTCGGAGGCGTTGATGCTTGGCGCGCTGGCGTTCCTTGCCCCGCTGATGGGCGTGGCGGTGCTCGTCGCGCTACTGACCAACGCGATGCAGGTGGGGCTATACATCTCAGCACAGCCCCTTGCACCTGACTTGAACCGAATCAACCCCGTGCGTGGTTTCCAGCGGCTCTTTTCGCAACGCGCAGTGGTGGAACTGCTCAAGGCGTTGCTCAAGTTTGGGCTAATCGCGTGGGTAGCGTGGCGCACGTTGCAAAACGAAATGGAATCGCTCCTTGGCGCGGCGCAGCTGCCGATGCCGCATGCCCTTGTACCACTTGCCGACGCACTCTATCAAGTGGGGCTGCGCGTTGGCGTGCTCTGGCTCATCCTTGCGATTTTGGATTACCTGTATCAGCGGTGGGACTTTGAGAAGAGTATTCGCATGTCGCGCTACGAGCTCAAAGAGGAGTTCAAGCAGTTGGAGGGCGACCCGCAGCTGCGCGCACGGATTCGGCGACGCATGCAAGAGATCGCGCGGCACCGCGCTATCGGCGAGGTGCGCCGCGCCGATGTGGTGGTAACAAACCCTGTGACCTACGCGGTGGCGCTGCGCTACGACCGCGCCACGATGCGCGCGCCCCGCGTGGTGGCAAAGGGCAAGGGCTGGCTGGCGCAACGCATTCGCGAGGAAGCGCTCAAGTGGCATGTGCCGATTGTGCCCAACCCGCCGCTGGCACGTAGCCTCTACACGCAGGTGGAAGTGGGCGAGGAGATTCCAAGCACGCTTTATCAAGCGGTGGCGGAAGTGTTGGCCTATGTCTACCGATTGCGTCGCGGGCGACGCTAAACTGAGGGCACGGGCTTATGTGCCCATGCCCCACTCCTTTCACACGCCTTGACCGAAGTTGAACAGCACGGTGAGCAAATCGGCATCGTTTACGGCGCCATCCCCGTTGGTATCGGTACTGGGGTCGTTGGTACCGAAGTTAAACAGAACCTGCAGTAGGTCAGCGTCGTTAACGGCGCAATCGCCGTTCACATTGCCGAGCGACTTCGGCAAACCACCGCCCGAACCCGCCCAGCGGATGTTGAACACATCCACGGTGATAATGGTGAACGGATTTTGAATGCAGAACAAATAAGCGCGCACCCGCAGGTTGTTCTCGCGGTCTCCGCCTTCTTTCACAATCGCCAGGTGGGTGTTGCGCTCCAGAAGGTTGTAAGGGTCGGGGCCACAGGGCACGCGGCGCACACGCCCCGTCAGTGTGCCCTGAACCTCAAAAATGAGAATCTGCGCACTAAACCCGTTGTCACTTACCTGTACGCAGATGTTGGGATTGTCGGTGCCACTCCAACGAACGATTGCTTCGTCAGCACCGTCGGAAATCACCTGCCCCAGGAGAGGTACCTGACGATTGATGTTCCCAAGCGGGCTCAGATCCAGCAACACATCCAAGGCGACACCGTCGTTGTTGAGGTCGCGCAGGTCGAACACCAGCGGATTGCGGGGATTGAAGCTCTCTTGGAAGTTGACAGCGCCCGTTATGCGGTAATCTGCACCATTGAACTTGAACACGAAGTCACCACCAGTAGAGAGTTGCTGCGCGATTTGCGCGCTACCCGTAACGATTGCTGCGATGATGAGCATCCCTACCAGACAGGCTCGCACACGCATAGCGCACACTCCTTTCCGCCCGCGTTGCGGGCGCAGATTGCACGCGAATTACCATAGCCCCGGCAAGGTTAAGAGGTGGTTAGGGAAGCGTAGCGAGTGCCTGTTCTAAATCCGCGATGAGGTCATCTACGTGCTCGATGCCTATTGATAGGCGCACGAGGTTGTCGGTGATGCCGCGTGCCGCTTGCTCGTCTGGGGAGAGGCTTTCGTGCGACATCGTGGCAGGAAAGCCCACCAGCGACTCCACACCACCCAAGCTGCCTGCTAGGTTGAACAACCGTAAGCTGGTACAGAACTGGTTTGTGCCGACGCGGTCGGTTTTGAGGTAGACAGCAATCATGCCGCCAAAGTCGCGCATCTGTTGTTTTGCCAGTGCGTGTTGTGGGTGGTCGGGCAAACCAGGATAGAGTACACGTTCTACTTTCGGGTGCTCGGCAAGGTATCGGGCGATTTTGGTGGCGTTTTCGCAGTGGGCGCGCATGCGCACTGCCAAAGTTTTCATGCCCCGCAGCAGCAACCAGCTCTCAAAAGGCGATAAGATTGCGCCCCCCACCGCCTGTTGGATGCTCAGCGGCTCGTAAAGGTCATCGCGGTTGAACACCAGTGCGCCGCCCAGAATGTCGCTGTGCCCGCCTAAGTACTTGGTGGCACTGTGCACCACCACATCCACGCCCATCTCCAGCGGGTTTTGGAGGTACGGCGTGGCAAAAGTGTTGTCAATCACCACAATCAAGTCGTGTTCGTGCCCCAAAGCTGTCAGGGCGCGGATATCTAACACATAGGTGAGGGGGTTGGTGGGCGATTCGAGCCAGAGCATGCGCGTGTTGGGCTGGATGGCGTCGGCAACGGCGTTCAGGTCGAGCATGTTGGCGTAGCTAACACTGATGCCGCGCTGCGGGGCAAGCCTTTTCCACATCGAGACTGTGCCCCCGTACACATCGCGGGTGCACACCACATGGTCACCGGGGCGCAGTAGCCCCAACAGCGCGACTTCCGCCGCCATACCCGAGGCAAACAGCAAGGCATACTTGGCATTTTCCAGCGAGGCGAGGCATTGCTCAGCAGCCGCGCGGGTGGGGTTGCCAATACGCGAGTAGGTGTAGCCCTTCTCAGGGTGCTCAATTGTGGGGCGCACGAAGTTGGAGGTGGCGTAAATCGGCACAATCACGGCGCCCGTCGTCGGATCTGGCTCCTGCCCTACTCGGATTGCTCGTGTTTCGAATCGCATCCCATGCACTCCTTTGCCAAGAGTATACCTTGCTTACAATCGTTCCCACAGCAGTTGCACGAGTTTGTCTTGCAGGGCGCGGGCGTCGCTGGCGGGGGCGTTGTAGGCGTTCATGACGATGGCAAACGCCAGTGTGCGCCCACTTTTGGTGCGTAGGTAGCCCGAGAGGCTGCTCACACGGTAGAGGCTGCCCGTTTTGGCGAAGCCGTTGCCTTGCACAGGGGTATCGCGTAGGCGGTTGCGCAGCGTGCCATCCACACCGTAGATAGGCAGCGAGGCACGGAACGCTTCCGCGTGGGGTGAGCGGTGCATAAATTCCAGCAAGCGAACTAAGTTTTCGGGGCTGATGCCGTTGATACGCGACAACCCCGAGCCATCTGCGATATGCACGGCGTCCACTTCCAGACCTGCTTGCTGGAGGAAGGCACGCACGGCTTGGATGCCCGCTTCCGTTGTGCCGATGCCCCGCTGCTCCTTACCGATGACTTTGAGGGTGATTTCGGTGATGAGGTTGTCGCTGGGCTTGTTGATGAGCGCGACAACTTCGCGCATCGGGGGCGAGCGATGCTCTACCAACATACGCAGGTTGGAGTTGGTGTCGGGTTTGGCAGGCAGCGGCACAAGGTTGGGCACGATACCGCGCTCTATGACAACACCTGCGCTACGCAACGCCTGCGCAAACAGATGCGCCGCGTAGTGCGAGGGGTTTTCCACCGAGTATCTGCCAACCAGCAGTTCCGCGCTGTCTTGGGCGATGGTGCCCTCCACAATGAGTTGGTTGCGGGCGCGTGTGCGGGTAGCGCTCAGGCGCGTGTTGGAGCTGCCCGAGGCCACTGTGCGCGTGCGGTTCACGATTTCCAAGTAGTCAGTGTTGGGTTCTATCCGCAGCAGGGCGGGCGCGCCGACTTGCGAGGCAGGTTTGGCATACAAGCGCACGGCGTTGCGCTCCACACAGAGCGCGCTCATCTGCGCTTGGTAGCCAAACGGCTCATCGTCAATGTTCCAGCCGAAACCGTAGCGCTCGGCATCCAGCCACGAATCGTCATACAGCAAGTAGCCCTGCACACGCCGAACGCCCGCCTTGTGTACTTGCTGCGCCATCGCCTCCAGATCGCGCCATTCCAGCGTGGCGTCGCCCAGACCTTGCAAAATCAGATCGCCCCGCAGAGTACCGTCAGCACTGAGTGCGCCGCGCGCCCACACGCGCGTGCGGAAACGGTATTCCGCGCCCAACAGGTGCAACGCCGCTGCCGACACGACCAGCTTCATGTTTGAAGCAGGAATCAACATCCGTTCAGCGTCGCGCTGGTAGAGCGTCTCGCCCGTTTGGAGGTCGCGCACAACTACACCACAGTAACCAAAGCGCAGCCATTCAGCAGACAAAAGCGCGTCGATCTCTGCCTGCAGCGATTGGGCGTAGCCAATCACCATCAGGGCAGCCACAACAATCGTCGCATAGCGTCGCCGCATTGCCGTTTTCTCCATCGCCTACAGGTTTTACCCTGCCTCTGGGTGTGTGTTGGTGACGCGATGTTCGTAGGATGCGCCTCAAATCGGCGATGGCTATCGCAGTGCCGACAGCCAGCAAGGGCTGGGCAGGCAACAGCGGACGACTGCCCCCTGCGTATAGCACAATCGTGAGCAGAACCCAGCCGATAAAGAGCGCGAACAGCCCCGCAGCAGCGCGGTTTGCAACCCTTAATCGCCACAGCCCATAGCCCGCCAGCCCTAGAAACAGCCAATAGCCGAAGTCTAAAATACGCAGGGCGGTAGCCAGCGCACGGTTTTCAGGGTTTTGTAAGCCGAATGCCGATAGTGTGAGCGCGATTTTGCGCCCGACCAGCTGCAGCCATGCTGTTGGGTTCTCGCGAATCCACTGGAGTGCAAGGTGCAGCGCTTGGCGGTCACGCGCAACGGGGTCAGGTGCGTCTAACCACGCGCGCACTGGGCGCGTTTCCCCTCCGAGGGTGAGCGTGCGCTCCAGAAAACGCGGGTCGTAGCCCCCGTCGGCATAAGGGTTGTTTGCCCACAGGAACACATAGCCGCCCAAACCTATCGGAATAAATGCCCCGTGGCGTGTGGAGATAAAGGCAACATACGGGGCGATGGTGAGCATGGCTGAAAGCAGTAGCACGGCAGGGGGTTGCCAGTGGCGCGTCCGAACAGCGAGCCATACGGCAGCGATTACCGAGAAGGGTAGGAAGTTCGCCCGTGTGAGCGCGAGCAGCCCAAGCAGTATGCCCGTGCTGAGTGCGCCCCGCAACCCCTGCCAATAACATAGCCCATAGAGGCTCCAGACCGCGAGGGGTAAGGCGAGATTCTCTGTGTAGAGCCAGCCCGTAATCATCAGCAAGTGAGGGTGAAACGCCCCCAATACAAGCGCGATCGTTGCGACGCGATCACCCGCCAGCCGATACGCTAACCGCCAGATGCCCCACAGCGTTAGCAGTCCCAGCAGGGCGTTGACGAAGCGCACTGCCAGCGGCGTCGCGCCTGCAAGCGCGTACACGCCCCCCATCAAAAAGATATAGGCGGGGGCAACCATCAACCCCTTCTCCAGCTGGAACTCGCCCGTGCGGACAAGGCGTGTCGCCATGCGGTGGTGCACAATCGCGTCGCCGTGCAACGGGTCAGCGCGCAGCAGGGGATCAAGCGTGGTTGCCAGCGGCGCGTAGGCAAGGCGCAGTACCCCTATAGTCAGCCACAGCGCCACGGGCAAGCTCCACACACAGCGCAGGCGCGTCAGCACAACGCCATTCTACCCCGCGTATGCCCATAGCATAAGCATCAGCCCACCATTGTTGAGCGCGTGCAGCACTATGCATGGCAGCAGCGAGCGCGTATGGGCGTAAAGCATCGCAGCAACCATGCCAAACGCGGTCAAGGGCAAGATACCCCCCAGAAACTGCGGGTGAATTACCGCAAACAGGTAGCCACTCACGAACGCGCTGAGCCAAACGCGCCCTGTGCGCTGCCACAGCACTTTGAACAACACCCCCCGAAACACAAACTCTTCCACAATCGGCGCTAGCACTGCTGCTTGCACGAACAGCCACATCCACTCCCAGCGGCTCATCGCCCCGCCGATGCGCTCGCCAATAGGGTTCACTTGCTCCGCGGGGAGCGCGGGCATTAGCCGCGTCACCACCCACACCAAGCCTACCAGCACGGGTAGGTACATCGCAAAGCCGACGAAGCCCGCACCAATCTGCTTGCTCCAGCTGCCTTCGAACCAGCGGAGGTTGCCCAGCGCGTCGGGGCTATGCCGTAACGAATAAAGAAACACCAGCGGTAGCAGCACCGCAACCAGATAGAGCAACTCCACTCCCTCGAGGTTGCCCACCCACCACCGCACAGTAGGCAGGTAAAGCATTACCATCAGGAAAATCACCAACGCCCACAGCAGCGGGTCGTATACGAATGGCGATTCGTCAGGGGCAGGACGCGACGGCAGCACAGGGCGGTTCACGAAATACCAAATTAATAGTCCTACACCAGCCAGCCCGAGAATACCTACTACCAGAAACAGCACGCCCAGCACGATTGCCGAAAGCAACACGCGCGACACCAGCGACTGGCGTATCTCCGACGCGCGTGCCGAATCGCCCGCTCGTTGGTAAAGCGCAATCTCTGCTAAGCGACGCGCGACGGGTGAGGGTGTTTCCAGAGTGTCCAACAACTCCGTAAGCTGAGCGGTAGGCGGTGGCTGGCGAAAGAGCGATTGCCAGCGCATCGCTTGCCAACGCCGTTGGGCGGGCGTCAACTGTTCGGAGGGCAAATCGCCGAGCAGTGCGAGCGTGCGCTTCGGGTTATCCGTCTCAAAAACGGCTTCCAGCAAGGCACGGTACAATGTGGCTTCGTAAGGGGCATATAATCCATCCAAAGCGTGATTCAGTTCCTTCAGAGTAGCCTCGCGAGCTGACGCACCCACGCCCAAAGAACGCATCAGTAACAAGTAGCGCGATAGAAAATCCACAGCAACCCGTTGGTTCGCCGCACTGAGACTGGTGCTGGAAGGCGTGAAAAACAGGTACCAAAATAATGAGACATTTGCCACAATCACAAGGGAAAATAGTAGGATGAGCAGCCACCATGCGTATTGTGCTGAGTTCTTCATCGCCTAAAGAAACCTGGCGGAGGGTCCGGGATTCGAACCCGGGGTAGGGGGTTATTCCCCCTACAACCGCTTAGCAGGCGGTCCCTTTCGACCACTCAGGCAACCCTCCGCCTTGTGTCAGTTATTATACCACATCAGGTAAGGGCTGTCAAGGGTACCAGAGGTACTTGAGTAAGCCCTCGGCATAACCCAAGATACTACCTTGACCAAGAATCCCCCGCTCTCGGCTCGGAATGAGGAGGGCACATGCTTGATTATAGCCTTGTCATCCCGAGCACAACGAGGAATCCCCCAAAACCGTCCATTTGTGAGTTCATACCGTCGCCCGCCGACTTTGACTAAGCCGCCCGCGTTCGCCTCGTACCGATAGCCCCAACCGCCGTTCCGAGCATACACATCGGGGCTGCGCGACACCAAGTCGCCAAACGCACCGAACACAGGCGCAGGTTGAGCGGGCTGGCTTGCGCCATTCGTCGCGACCAAGTCCCCGCGCCAGCCCAGTAATGGCTCACCTCGCCGCGCTGCAATACGTCTAATCCGTACACCATCGGTACCCACTCGTTTCTGCGACGCCTGAACACCGATACGAAGTCAATCATGCTGAGCTTACACATAGTTGCTATTACTCAGAATGCGCTTTTCCATCTACGTCCCATAAAGTGGCGGGATAGTGCGGATTCACCTGCCGAGCTTCCTCAATAAGTTGGCGTGCTCGCTCCCGATCCCCCAGAGCTGCTACAGCGTTAGCGAGGGCTTCAAGCGCTTTGGCTTTTTCGCGGGGCGTGCGCGCCCACTCTACAGCCCGCTCGAACCACTGGGAAGCTTCTGTATACTGCTGTTGATTTCAGCGAAGTTCGTTCCTTCGATTTCGACCTCGACTGAGATACTCCCTTCGAGGGTTATTTCAATCTCCCTGCTAGTGCTTCGTCAACCCTCAATCTTTGGAACCCCCTCCGTAGGTTCCCCCTACTGCGTAGGAGGAACCGAGCCAGTTTTCGGTTCCCCCCGCTTCGCGAGGGGAACCTCAAGGAGGGGGGCAGAACATCCAAACAATCACGAGAGGCGAAGCACTAGTGTGCCTGTGTAGCTTCCTCGACGGCGCGGTATCCTGCGGTGAACCTCCTTGGGCAAGTTGATTGCGGGAGCGCGCTGGGGATTATAGTCTGGGTAAGCATCTTGAGCCGAACGCTTTTGAGGAACATGGTGCGCCTCCAACCCATCAACACCTTTTTTCTCATTCACCAAGTCTTCATAAAACCCTACTTTGTATTTCAATTTTTCATAGCAATTGTCAGAGGCATCAGAAACAGACCTTGTCGTTCTTGGTGCTTTACTAGCATCCCCCAAATCATCCAACAGCTTCAGTGCTTTATGTCCGAGGCGTCCCGCCTTCGCTGCGTCTCCCAGCAGGGGCAACATCCCCAACGCCGAAATCCCTGCGTTCGTCCAGTCGCCGTCCAGCGCGTACAGCCCCGCGTTGACCAGATCCGCCGCTTCACCTACAACGGGGATGAACCCTGTGGTACGAATTTACAATCCCCGCCGATATATCGTCTGCCGGTTCTCCCTAAACGCAGGATAAAGAACCTGTGTGCGCCATTCGGCACCTATACCAAGCTGGGTTTCCAGCTTAGTCAACCAATCCCAGAAACCCTCAAAGTCTTCGTTCACTGTCACCTCAGCCCCGTGTCGGAGAATCAGATGGAGACAAAGTTGGTCAATCGTGATCAGATCGCGCTTATAGGCACTGACCTCTACTATATCTCCCCAAAGTATGCTCTGTTGTATGTTGCCATCAAGTATATCAAAACCGGATGTTCCCATTTCAATCCTCATGGATGTCTATCTCCCAAAGATCTGGTCATACAGCCAGCCGCCTGCCCACCGACCAGCTGCTCCACCCGCTATAGCTCCAGCAACTCCTCCAGCAGTCGCCCCAAGGGGATTGCCTGCTGTCAAGGCTGCGCCTCCTGTCGCTCCCAGCACCCCTCCTCCGACCGCTCCAATCCAACCGAACACTGCCTCAAATGTCTTGCGAAGAGGGTCATCTGAGGTGGCTATTTCATAGGCATCGGTTGCTATGCCTACCACCATGCAAACTCTTCCGACATTCTTGGCTAGGCGACCCATTTGGTTCCAATAGGGATTGGTACGATTCGCTCCTGATCCCGTCTGTTGCGGATTACGCGGTGGAAGCAGCGATCTGTACGGCTCCGGCGTTCGATTCCGCCACTTTTGGCGTATTGCGTTCCGCTGTTCGGAGTCTGTTGGGCTTAGCTGTGCCACTTCCTGCTGGTATTTTTCACGAATCCATCCTGCCAGCCAAGAAGCAATCCCAAACCATCGGAGTGGGTCAACTAATGCATCGTGAGATTGGAAGTGGTGGAGCCCAGTTGGGTCTGCTTGGTTCGCGGGGTCATTCCCACAGTACCGATACAGGTTCGGGTCGCCGCTGGCGGCGTCGATAGGGTCTCTCTGCAGCCACCGTGCCGTGCGCGGGTCGTACTCCCGTGCGCCACATGATAGAACCCCGTCGCAGGGTTGTACTGATAGTCACATGCCCCGTTCCAAGTAAACAGATGACTGGTGGAGAAGCTCTATATATTGCATGCTAAATCAGTGATTATTAAAAACTATTCATACATAATACTTTCCAACTTTAATGCACCAAGATGCATGTAGCTAAAACTCTTGTATACTGCATGAGTAGACAAAGATAGCAAATCAAATAATTTATTCAATATTTCACGAGAATTATTATTGGAAAATATATAAACATGGCCCGGCTCGTCGTTTTCCCTCCAAATAATCATCAGTATAGAACTTGCCTGATCCTCTATAAAGTTCCGAATAGCGGGCAATAGATGTTCCAAACTCATTTCCTCTAAAAAGAGTGCTGATGGTATCAAACCAATCAGCACTACATACTTCCCCTCTCCCCACTCATCTATCTGGTTCAAATCCATGCAGAGTGAACCAAAATTTTTTCTTTCTAATTTAACTAAGCGTACGTTCCGCCACCAGGATTGACAGGCGTCTTTTGTCTCGCCAGCCCAGTCGCTGTACCAATACCACGCCACTACGCCCATCTCACCCAAGGAGAGCAAGGCTTCTGCGAAGGTGTTTTCATCGCTTATGGCGATACGATGACATATACACCCATGTTGCCTTAGATAAACTTCCACCAAAGGCTGGTTGTTATTTTCCTTCTTCATTATGAAATCCCTCGCCCACTTGCACACCTTCACATCCTCCTATAGAGCCTACCTCGCTCCGACCGGCATGGGATTACATTCGCAATTACGCGCGTCAAAGAGTCCTCCGATCTTGTCTCCGATGAACGATCCAAAAATACCACCGATAGCACCGCCGATCCATGCTCCTGGCCCTGGCAAAAGCGCAGAGCCGAGCGCTGCTCCTGCAGCCGCTCCCATCATGCCTCCGATAGCCCCTCCAATAGCTTTACCGCGCTCACAAGGCGGTGCTGTAGCAATATTCAAAGCGTCTAAGACAAGTCCTGCTGCTCCCGTGACACGTCCTAATGAATGCAAAAAACGGGAATTACCCAAGCGAACCGCCCATTGAGGTACAGGTGAATGGTTGAAACGTGTGAGAGGTCCAATATCTGCATTAAAGTGGGGATAGGGGTGAAACCTGTCTCTTGGGTCAATGTGGAAGGTTCGCGCCCACTCAAGCTGCCCACGACTGTTAATTCTCCACCGACCAAACCGAGCATTTCCACTACGATCAGGTACATTCTCGAATACAACTGACCAAGCAAGGCTACCGCCAAAGCCAAGCAGCCCACTTGCCAACAAACTTAACCAATCCGTTTCTTCTATTAAGGATACTATTGCTACTTTTAACCCTGTCGGGTCCACCTTGTTTACCGGGTCATTCCCCACATACCGATACAGGTTCGGGTCGCCACTGGCAGCATCAATCGGGTCTCTTTGCAGCCACCGTGCCGTGCGCGGGTCGTAAGCGCGTGCACCGACATGATACAGCCCCGTATCCGCGAAACAGTCCCACTCGTAGCCATACGCGGCGTTCCATGTCAACGGTTGGGGCACATACTCAGCGTTGGGGCTGACTTCGTGGCGGATGGGGAAACCCCAGCTGTCATACGACCAGACCTCGGCGACTGTGCCTTGCGGCGTGAGCAACACGCGCGTATGCCCAAAGCCGTCCTGCAGGTAGTAGCGCGTGCGAGCGGGGTTCGTGAAATCGATGCGCGCTATCGGACCCAGCGGACCCCAGATGTATTCGGCGAGCACCTGACCCGTGACTGCGTCGACCTCTGCCAGCAGGGTGTCGCCCTCATAGAGGCGGTAAATCCGAGCGGCCCAGACGCCGTTGCGATGCACGAAAACGCCCATGCGCCGCCCCAGAGCGTCGTACTGATGGTTCAGCGTGACGCCCGCGCTGGCGCTGACGGCGTGGGTGAGGTTGCCCCACACATCGTAGTGATAGCCCCAGCTGAGGCTGCCCGCCCGCCGTCCGAAGTTGAACATCACCATCAGCAGGTCGCCGTCGTCGACCGTGCCGTCGCCGTTGAGATCTTCAGGGCAGCCTAGCGGACATTCCTGTCCGAAGGCGAACATGACCGCAAGCAGGTCGCTGTCGTCCACTGTGCCGTCGCCGTTCACATCGCCTTCGATAGGCGTGGGCGCGCTCCACATCTGGGCGCGTTCGCCATTCGGGGTGTAGGTAAAGTAGAGGTTATAGTTGCCCTGCCACGGATGGGTACCGCCGACCCACTGGAGTTGGTTATGCGCGTAGTGCCAGGTGTTCTGTCCTTGAGCGCCCCAACCCGTCAGATTGCCCGCAGGGTCGTAGGTCAGGAAGTGTTCGCGCTGTTCAGCGGGCGTGGCGTAGCGTTCGTAAGCCAGCGCGCCATCGGGGTGATAGTCGTAGCGCCACTCGGCGGGCGGACTGTTGGGCAGTTGCTCACGCGCGTAGCGGAGCGTCCCATCTTTGTAGTAGCCCGGATCGTTCGGCAACCCTTGATAGCTGAACCAGGCGACGGGGTGCTGCTGCCCATACAGGTGATGAGCGATATAACCGATGGCGTTGGGAACCTGGGTATCGGCGTACTGAATGGAGGTAGTCAGCGCGCCTACGGGGAGATAGACGGTTTGCGACTGCAGGCGTCCCGCGCGGTCGTAACCCCAGCGGGCAAGCAGCGCGTCGTTATAGTAAAGCGCAGTGGGGCGTCCCGCCGCGTCGTAGTCATAGCGGGAACGACTGCCCCACGAGGTGCGGAACTCCTGCACATCGGCAGTGCGCTGCCCGTTCTTGCGGTATTCGTAGTACCATCCGTGCGTCGCGCCGTTGGGCAGCGTAACCGCCTCGCCCAGCAGCCAACCTGTACGCGCGCCGGGTAGGTCATTAGAGAAGTCGGCATCACGATTGCGCGGGTCCACGGCTACCCCATAGTTCGGGTCATCGGTGTCATACCAGAAGCGCATCTCAATCTCAGGCTGCCAGCGCTGTCCTTGACGAGCAGCACGCACTGCTCTGCCCAATCGCCCTGCCGCGTCATACTCGAACAGGTGTTGTGTCAGAGCGTTCCCTATTGGGTCATGCTCGTGGATTGCCTGAACCCAACCGTTAGGTGTGTAGTCAAAAGTGACAAAGCGTCCATCCTGGCGCGTCCACCGCTCGACTCGTCCGCAACAGCTATAGTCGAAAGTTTCCTCGCGCGCATCTCCCGTGTGAAGAATACCGCGCAGCTCGTCGTGGATGCCGTAGCGGTACCGAAGGACCGGCTTGCGCTGCCCATCCAATACATACTCCAGTCTGCCGACGCTATCGTAGCGGAGTTCTGCGTAGGGATTGTCGCCAATTTTGACTTCGCGAAGGAGCCCTGCAGGGGGACTCGCCCCGCGCTCGTAGTCGTAGATAAACTCGGTGATGCGCCCTCTGGGGTCGCGGTAGCGTTTGAGGAACAAGCCATCGTATTCATAGAGCGCGTTCGCACTCTCAAGCCCCCCATACCCCCATCTTACGAGACGGGGTTGCCCCATCAGTGTCCAGACCGTTTCGCTCCAGAGCGGTTGCTGCAGGTCGCCTGTGGGGTACACCTCCACGCGATAAGGGCGTCCAAACAGGTCGTAGGCGGTGATGCGCAACTTGTTGCCCGTAGGATCCTCTACTTCTTGGAGTTTATTCGGATAAGCCGAAGTGTGGGAGTAATAGCGCCACTGCCACCAGCCGCGCTGGGGGCCCGTGAACGCTTCCAGCAGACCGTTGGCGCGCACATCTGTGCGCCCCATCGTGAAGTCAAGCCGCCAGGTAAGCGCAGGATCCGAGCCAACCGTGATGGAAGTGGGCGCCGTCGGTGGGTTCTGGGGGTTGGAGCTGGGCGTCTCGCCCTCCCTGTACTGTTCGCCGTATCGCACAGATGCCTCACCGAGAGCGCCCTCTTGGATTTGTATACGGTTGAGTAGAGGCGCATCTGTCGATGGGGCGTATCCGAACGACCAAAGAACATCTTGCCGATCACGATAACCAGCAAGCATCAAAGGATATTCCGTGGAATACCAGAACGATTCGCGCCAGAGGGGTTGAGAATCAAACACTGGATTGCCATTTTGCATACCCCTTTGAAGATAAAATCGTCGCTCGGTCACTTGTCCATTGACTGCGCTGAGACTCAACTCTACTTTTTCCCACGCCCGACCAGGATCCGAGTAGTTGAAGCTGCGTCGCTCGATGACAACACTTGCTCCATCTAATGGAGCAAACATTCCTGAACCGCGATCCCATCGATGCAGGACGCGAGTCTCACTTCCGCCTTCAGGTCGTGGGTGTGTAATGGTCGTAAGAAATGAGGTAGCGCCCGAATAGCCGTACGCGTGATGCGCCGTATGATACTGACCGAAATAGGTACTTTGTAATCGTCCCCGCAAGTTCTCGGGTAGGTTGCCATACGCACCTCGATACATTTCTCTTTCCCGCTCTTGCGCCTCTGTCCATCGATAGCGGGTAGATAGGTGGGGTTGCCCGGCACCGTTGCCCAGTATAAAACAATCGAGCCCTGAGTCTCCATCTGCACCGTGGATGAACTGCATGCGCGTCTCAGCGCGATCGTCGGTCTCATTCGGAGTGCGCCAGCGCACAGTCCAGCGGCGACTACCTCCCTCTACAGGCACTGAGCCAATTATGCGGGCAGTAATCAGAGGTTGATACGTACTGAATACAAAATATTCAACAATGCCCGTGGCGCGATGCCAGCGCAACCCCCGTAAGGTCTGTAAATCACGTAGGGCAAGCTATTCTCCATCGGAGGTAGGGATGCCAACCGCGTTTTCGAATCGCAGACGCCATTGATTGCCGCTGGGTGATTCAATTGCTGGGATGTCTCCCCAATCCAGCAACCGCCCTTTTGCAGCGCTACCCCAACCGGCGCCTGTGCGAGGCACTTGAAACCGATATTTCCAGCTCCCGCCAACCCGTATCTGGCCAGGGGGCCGCCTCGCAACTCAAAGTAAATCAGTGTATCTCGCGGGACAGCCACCAACGAGGCATAAACTCCGCTTGCAGGGCGAATGTCCCACACCTCGCTGTTCCAACCTACGCCGGAGTTCGGTTGGATGAAAGCAATAAATCGAAGTGCATCGCCGTTTGCATCGTAAATCGTCACCTCGCGCACACGTTTGTGTTCGTCGGGAACCGCTCGATCACCCGAAGACAATATTGGCTCAGTTGGCGTCCCACGCCATGGGCTCACGCCGGCAGCTCCAGGCAACCGCTGGTCACCCGTGGAAATGACCATACACATCCGCTCCAAACCAAAGAACCAGTAGGGACCCAGCGTCCCGCCAGGCGTGGGTGATGAAACATAATGATAGCCAGAATGAAACACATCGATAGACGGGAAAGGTAGACTGAACGCCGTTTGCCCCGTGGCGGGGAGCATATGCGCCATATCGCACCACCAGCCACGTCCGTCCACCGCGCCTGTGCCACTGCCTAGGTAGATAGCATCATTATTGTAGCAGGCGGTTATGCCGCAGTTTTCGGGGTTTTCTGAGTCAATGCAGGGAATTGCTATACATCGGGAAATTATCTGCCCTGATGAAGGCGGGGAGAACAGAAGCGAAAAAGTGATTATTGTAAAGAGAGATAAGAGTCTACCCCCCCCCCGTACAATCTGAGAGGGGTTCGTCAGCCTTCGTCCGCGTTGTCGCTCTCGCTTTATCGCCGACCTTCTCAAGGAACTACCCTAAATTATAACGCATTTTTGCGGGTTTGTCAAGGGGGAGGGTGATATTTGCTCGAAATGATGATCGCCGTAATGCTTCGTCAACCCTAAATCTTTGGAACCCCCTCCGTAGGTTCCCCCTACGCAGTAGGGGGAACCGAGCCAGTTTTCGGTTCCCCTCGCGGAGCGGGGGGAACCTGAAGGAGGGGGGCACGGAACCCAAACAATTAGCCTTGATGAAGCACTAGGTAGCATTCCAGAGGTAATTTTTCCTTTGACAGACACCTTAGCTTCAATAAGGTTCCATTTTCAACCATCTTTGGGACAGAGGGGGGTGTTCGAAAATTCACACGGTGAACTGGCGGGCGAGGTGCCCGCGAGCCGAAATGACACCTTGCGAATGGCGCAAATGGCTCGTCGGGAGGCTTGCCCTCCATTCGCCCTTCACCATTCGCCTGGATGTCGGCTCATCGGGAGGCTCGTCCTCCAGACGCTGTATCTGCGCAGACGAATTCTTGAACACCCTCCTCCTGCACCTGTCTCTGTCGCACTTGAACCTCCAATCGGTATTACAGCCCAGCATCGGCATCATCCCGCCCAGTAAGAAAGTTAGCTATTCATACGCGCCGAGATCACTGCGATCAAAGCTGCCATTATACCCAGACAAAGAGACAAACCTAACAGCATATGTTGTACCGTAGAGCTGAGAGGTGATACAACCAAAACCGCTGCAATAGAAGTACTCATCAGTGCTACTGCAGCAGCCCATGCCCTGCCAAGGTGCGCACCCAATACACGCCACTGTTCGCAATCCATCAAGCCCATTTTCAAGACACGCCGAAACACGCGGGTTGTCACAACTATTACAACTATTGATATAAGCACACTCAACAACCAGATCCCAAGTGCCAAGAATTGAGCTGACATTAATGCAACCTCCTTGCGGAACTCAGACAAGTTGGGATGGGAGGGGGCAACCTCCCATCCTACCGCGATCACCCTCAGTCAATATAAGGTACGAACTTATACTTGTAGGGCACCGGTGCCGTCATACGATACCAAACGCTCTGTACAGGCGGACGCGGTATTTCTCCATACCGCCACCCTTCTACTATCTCATAGGCATCGTCGAAGAACTTCGGAGCAGGTTTACCGTCAACATAATATGGTGGGGTTTCTAGAGGCGGTCCCCAAACACCGCCAGGTCCAAAGAGACCCTCACCGATGAACTCCCCAAACTTGTAGGCGGGATAGATGCCCAGCGCCAGCCCTCCGACGATTGCAATACCTCCAGCGAGGGTTGTCGCTCCCACGGCTGCACCTGCGGCAACTAGCAAACCGCCTAATCCAAGCGAAACGCCTGCAGCCTCAGCCGAAGAGAGCTTTGCTCCTGACCAGTCACACCAAGTAATCGGATCATTCACACAATACCCATACGCATTCAGCGTGAGGGGTTGGTGCACATCTCCCAGCCACGGATCCTTCTGCAGGAACCTGCCAACCACCGGGTCATACCAGCGCACGCCGACTTTGACTAAGCCGCCCGTGGGCGCCTCGTACCGATAGCCCCAACCGCCGTTCCACGCATACACATCGGGGCTACCAGACACCACATCGCCAAACGCATCCAACACAGGCGCAGGTTGGGCGGGCTGGCTCGCGCCGTTCGTTGCGACTAAGTTCACGCGCCAGTTCCAGTTGCGGTTTGAGACGATGTAGCACAACATATCATACCTCGCACAAATAAGTATGTGTATTACGGAGACCTGCCACTTTGCAACTCAATCAGACGCGCACCGGCTATACGAAGTCGTTTCGGCTGAGCCTCTTCCCAACCCCATAGCTCACGCACCGCTTCATCGGGGTAAGTATCGTATACCAGTAGCGATCCTACCCACGCTCCATCACCATCAAAATAGTGCTTTTGATAGATAGAATGATATGGATCGCATACCCAGCGAACTCGTTGTGAGGTCTGCGCATCAGGACGAAAGTATATCGCATGTGTTGCCCTCGAAAATCTGTTAGACTGACGCGCACTCGCCAACCACACTTCTACATCGCTGGGTGCTACTCGTGTCGCTAAAAGGTCTTCTCCTGTCGTACTCCTTAGCCGAAATGTTTCGCTCCCCCACTCTACGAACATCCACCCAATCTGTAACCATAATCGACTTTCAGGATGTGAGGGGTTCAGTAGATCATCGACCACTATAAGAGACTGTTGCTGTTCTGATATGCCTATTCGGTCAAGGTGGATTACGCTATAGCTACCATCGCGTAAAACCAGCTGGGGGCGTTGTTGTAGTAACCCTGACTCCACTGAGAAAATCAGGGTTCGGTAACGCTTGTCCGATTGAAGTCGGGGAGGTACTTGCCGCGGAGCATCTTTTACTGGCATCCGCTCTGATATCCTCTGTAGCACAGGCTGCTCATAGAATTCATAAACCAACTTCTCTAAATCCATAATGAGCAGTTGCTGCTGAACTACTCGAAAGTAGTAGACCGTGTACCCAGCCAGTCCAAGAACGCTCAACCCAAGTAATCCTACCAATATCCAAGCCACTCGTTTCAGGCTCATTGCTAATCCTCCCAGGACTTCGAGCTGTCTCGGGAGCCGAACGCCTCCCGAGACAAGATAAGCTAAGGCGCAAAGTATCTGCGCTCCCCAATACGGTTCCGATATGAATCGTTCACGATGCTCGCGTCAGGGTCTACCGATCCTAAACCGTTCAACTAAAACACGCCCATCAACAACCTCAAAATGATACCCCCACCGAATTAGGGGTCTATTTCGCCTCAGTTGCAGCTGTTCTAGAACACCCTGATTTAACACCTTCAGCGTGTATGCCCCATCGTCGCGCCTCGGCACTCCGATAACCACTTCCACCAAATACCCCCTTGCATCCGTCTGTATACGGTAGTATATCACATCCCTCAACTTAGTAGGATAAATCCACAACATTTGCTGCGGGGATATCGCTTTGGGATACACCAAAATCCAGTCGAAACTCTCCCAGACGATAGATTCTGTGTTGCCATAAAGGCTCTGCAAGTGTTTATGTTCAAATTGTTCACCTTCCCAAAAATCGGAATAGAAGTATTTACGGACACGGGAACGCTTCACCTCACCCCATTCAAAAGGCGACATACCGACTATGGTCGTGGTTCCGTCAGCGAACTGGACAGAGCTCGTGCGGGCAGGCGCGCCCCCCTCGTAAACCCCGCTGAGAACCAAACGATATATATGCTCACCAGCGTCGCGATACTCCAAAGGACCCCAAATCAGAGTGATGGTCGTTAGAGAAACTCCTCTCACTTTCGGGGGCAGCGACAGAGGGGGTAGTTTCCCCGCATCGTAATGTAGCCATGCATGCCAGTTGGAGCCTACTGCCCCATCTCGCTGCTCAACCTGTCTAAGCGAACGCAACTGACTTAAGACATCGGACAGTGCAGGACGCTCGTAGGCGTCACGACGGGACTGGAAGGGATGAAGCCGAGAGTCCAAATCCACTACCCAGTCGCGTCCCGCTATGTATGCGAGGAGCAGCAAGAACATACTCAGACTAACGATTAGTCCAAAACCAAGCCATCTCCACACACGCCTTGAAAACATGAGTTTTCACCTCCCTACGCGCGGGGCTCTCTTCCACATCTCATATTGCAGCTCAGCGCCTGATTTCGCAGCGCCCCTCGCTGCTTCTATAGTCTCGTCCCACGGACGATTTACAAGTTCATAGAGGCGGTCGTAGTCTGGATTAGGTGTTCGGGGGGACCATCGTTCTATCATCTCGCGCATTTTTCTTTTTGTCTCTCTTTGAATCTTCAACTCCTGCATGCGCGTAATGAACTCGGCAATCTTCTTAACAATCATCCCACTCGGATCCGTCATCTGGAGGGGGTCATTCACGCAGTACCCATACGCATTCAGCGTGAGGGGTTGGTGAACATCCCCCAGCCACGGATCCTTCTGCAGGAACCGCCCAATCGTCGGGTCATACCAACGCACGCCGACCTTCACCAAGCCGCCTGTGCCCGCCTCGTACCGATAGCCCCAGCCGCCGTTCCACGCATACACCTCAGGGCTACCCGATACCAAGCCGCCAAACGCATCGAACACAGGCGCAGGCTGTCCCTGCAACGCTTGATTTCGCGTTGCAAGGACAGCAGGCGACACTTGGCGAGCGTCATAAATGACTAAAGATCGATACTCCATAACCATACGCTTCTGCGTATGCCTGCATATACCCAACCCAGTACATACACTCGCTTCTGTTGCCCCACCACCATCCATTCCACCTGAGACGCGCTACGAAGTGGCTGCAGAATACCAGAAACCCCGTTTAACCAAAGGCGGTTGGTAACCTCGCGGTTCTTAGTAATCAGTATCTGGGTGCGTAAGTAAGGCTGATTTGGTTGTGAGACTGGCTCCTCTACAGTCCATACCAAGTCCGCTCCTTCAGAAAGTGTCCCAACCAGTGTAGCAGATAGGGCTGGAACCTCGCCGCGCTCCGTTGGGCAGAGTAAAGTATCTCCCTGCAGCGCGTAGCCGTACGGACACGAGCGAACTGCGTCAGTGTGTCCTTTCCGATCAACGATGACCAAGCTCTGCGTGTCTGCAAGGTAGACTCGGTCTCGGTGAGATGCGACACGAAGTGGGGGCGCAAGATTGTAATCTTTCAAGTAGCCTCGCAGGGGAATGCGGTCACGCCAGCGGAGACGCGCATCTAACAGTGCCACCCACAGCTTTTCCGCTTCTTGGTACACTACAACCCAACCCTCGCTGTCTGAAGCGACTCCCCAGAACTGGGCTTTGACAGCGGCTTCAGGTTGAAACGCTCCGAGAAACTCTGCCTTCTGGTGGATTTTTCGCCACAGCAACAAGTGGGTCTGATTACAGAGGCAGAGTTCGTGGCGTCCTTCAGACACCGCGAAGGGAAATCCTATGCCATCCGCCGTTAGTGGGGGCAGTTCCAACTGGGTCGGAAGACGCCCCTTATCGCCCCGCCAAAGAGTTCGGATATGTTTGACCATAGTTGTACCTCCATCCCTACCGCAGGGACTTGTGTCGGAAAAAGCGCGGTTTTTGTCCACGACGCACTTTTCGCCAGTCCCTTTCTGAGACTTCCGCTTTTGCTACCCGCGTCGATCATTAGATGGTTCTTCGGATCCGTAGCTATCCCCATGTGTCCGTGACCGCTGTATCGATCGCTCGGCTCCCAATATATAATGTCTCCGGGTTGAGGATCTGTCACTTCCACAAAGTCTCCGGGAGGCCATCTTTTTGATGTTGTATAGGATATTTTATACCCGATTCATCGTACACGCGGTGTACAAAGTGTGAACAGTCGATACCGCTCCTTGAGTTGCCACCCATCCTGTAAGGCGTGCCGATCCACTTTCG
>Ga0105160_1000204_pt1 | contig 30337 bp, 21 predicted proteins | sample GXS110809BmetaG_FD_89591 | JGI IMG/M metagenome (GOLD analysis project Ga0105160, IMG submission 89591) | Hot spring microbial communities from Gongxiaoshe hot spring, China to study Microbial Dark Matter (Phase II) - GXS 110809B | ecosystem: Environmental > Aquatic > Thermal springs > Hot...
CGCCGAATCCCACTGCGCAGCTGACCTCCTCGATGCAGTACGTGCTGACCGTCACCGTATCACTGCTGCGGCAGCCGCGCGCATCGGTGACGGTCAGCACGTACTGCATCGAGGAGGTCAGCTGCGCAGTGGGATTCGGCGCGGACGGGTTGTCCAATCCCGTTGCCGGGCTCCATTGGTACGTGTACGGTGGCGCGCCACCCTGTGCTGTAGGATTGCCCCCCAAGCGAACCGCTTCACCAGCGCACACCGTGCGGTCCGGACCGGCATCCACCTGCGGCAGCTCGTAGACGGTGATGTACTGCGGGCGAATCAGCGTGTCGCTCCCAGCGCTATTGCGTGCCACGAGGCGGACCGTATACTGCCCGGGCTGCTGGTACGTGTGCACGCAGTTCTGGGTGGTGTAGTCCACCACACCGTCGCCGTTGACATCCCATTCCCACGCGGTGGGATTGCCCGCGCTGGAATCGAAGAACTGCACCGTCAGCGGTGGGCACCCGCTCAAGGGCTGGGCACCGAATCGGGCAACCGGCGCCCCGATGACACAGTTCGAGCTATTGAGCGCCACGATTGCGCTTGGTCCACACGGAGCCGAGACCGTGCTATATTGCATCACGTACAGCCCACCGGCTTGGTCCGTTTGCACTCCCAGCGTGCGAATCATCACGCCGGGTCCGATGGCGTAGTGCATCAGCGTATTCGGCGCAATCACATGCCCCAGCAGGTGCGCATGCCCCAGCTCGTGCAGCACAACGGATTCGAAATCGTACTGCCCCGTCCCCGGCGGCTGCGGTCCAAAGTTCCAATTGATACCGGCGCCGGGGCGCCGGAAGATAAGGTCCATCCCTCGGCGATACCAGTACGAGTTCCCACCGGCGGAGCAGCCACCGTAGTAGTTGTACGTCACGCCCAGCACGCCACTGGGCAGATTGCAACTGGTGTTATCGAAGCTCACGACATTGGTGCCGTCATCGGCAGCGCACTGCACCGTGGTGGTCGTCTGCGCCAGCCCGAAGTTGACGTACGTGCCGCAGCGCCATGTCTGCAGGGCTCGTTTGAAGGCGTTGAACGCGTCCGTATTGGCAGCAAAGCTCGCGTTCGGCACCAGTGTGTAGCCGCCGGCGCTGTTGGCATTGACCAGGCGCACACGGTAGCGCTGCCCGCCGGAGCTTAGCGTCAGCACTGCGTAGGGGATGCTCAGCGCCGAAGGGGATTGCACCGTTTCGTTGTTGCTGGTGACCACTCGGAAGTTGCCCGTTCCGGCTTCCGTCGGCACGATGACGCGGATCTCCGTATCGCTCCACAGCACGATGTGGTTGCTGGGCGCGGTGAACCATTGGCTGCCTCCGTAATCTGCGTGCGGGAACTGCACAGAGCCCGGGGTGCTCCCGAACCCCGAACCGAAGATGCGCAGCGTGTCGAAGGTGCCAGCGGTGATCTGCGTTGGCGTAAAGCCCGTAATTGTCGCCAAGGGGCGCGCAGGAGCATCCTTGCGCGGCTGCCAGGAGAGCGGCAACGGCGCACGCTCCCGATAGGGCTGCCCGACCAATTGCTCCAGGCTTCGGTAGAGTTCACCAATCGGGTAGCGGGCAAAGGGGTCCCACGCCCATCCCGACTGTAGCTCGTACACCAGCACCCCTTGCGGACCCGCCACCAACTCAAATGCCGGCGCGGAGAGCTGGGCACCCACCTCCGCCCTTGCCCGCCGAAGCAGGAACGTCCCTACGACACCTTCGGCAAGCGGCGCTGATGGGTGAACCTCGATCCAAAGGGTGTCCGTTCGACCGCCCTCGTGCACAAGCAGCAGAGTATCAGCCGCGTACTCGCCCATAAAGAGCTTGGTCACCCGAAGCCGCCAGACCGTGTAGAGCATGGGGCGGATTGGCTCGTAGAGCACCTGCTGCCTCTCGAGCCTGCCCTCTACAATCAGCTCCGCTTCGGCAACCCGTTGGGCAAGCGGCACCGGATAGAGTAAGCACTGGGCAACCGCGTTCACTGCGGCAGCGAAACCAAGGAGTAGTCCGCGCTTCATGGCACTCATCCCGTTCGCCAATGACACACGCAGGAGCTCAAATACCGCCCCACCCTGCGTCCGCGTTCCCGAGAGCTATCCCTCCAGCAGCTCCTCATCCCGAATGAGCAGCAGAATTGCCGAATGCGGCACGATGACGTAGCGCTCTCCTTCCAGCTCCAGCTCCAGCGCCTCCCGCTGAAGGTAGATTGCCAAATCGCCCTCCTGCGCCTGCAGTGGCAGGTACTGCACCTCGCGCGCCTTCCAGGGTTCGTCCCACTCCGGAGGCGTCGGGAGCAGATACCCGGGTCCGACCTTGACCACGTAGCCGGTTTGCACCTTCTCGTTCTCCCGAACGCTGGGGGGCAGGTAGAGCCCGGACCGTGTACGCAGCTCGCCCGTTTTGGGCTTGATGAGCACCCGATCGCCGACTACGATGAGATGCTCCAGCACTGTGCTCATCGCGCTTTCTCCGAATCTCTCCGCCATGCCGCCCGTCATTGCTTCGGCTGTGCCGTATCACGAAACCCACGCCTGGTTCGTTATAGGCACAGGAGTCCGAACGCGAGCGCGGGGATAGAGACGAGGATGCTGGAGCTTCCAGTACTGGGGTCCGAAACCGCTCCACAGCCCGCCGTGCATACGGCAAACGGGGCACGGCTGGTCTACGTGGAGACCTACGGCTGCCAGATGAATCTCAACGACACGGAGATCGTGCTGGGCATCCTGAGCGCCAACGGCTACGGTGTGGCGTCCCGTCCAGAGGAGGCGGACGTCATTCTGCTCAACACCTGTGCCGTGCGCGAGCATGCCGAGCAGCGGGTTCTGGAGCGGCTCAACCATCTCAAGCCCTACAAGCGGCAGAAGCCCTGGCTGGTGGTTGGCATCTTGGGGTGTATGGCGGAGCGGCTGCGCTCCCGACTCCTGGGACGCAACGCGCTGGTGGAGCTGGTCGTGGGTCCGGACGAGTACCGCAAGCTCCCACAACTGCTGGAGCATGCCTTCGCTGGCGAACAGGGGATTGCCGTCCGGCTCAGCCGCGTGGAGACCTACGACGATATCGAGCCGCTGCGCACCGAGGGCATCAGCGCGTGGGTCTCGATCATGCGCGGCTGCGACAAATTCTGCACCTTCTGCATCGTGCCCTTCACCCGAGGGCGGGAGCGTTCGCGCCCGCTGAACTCCATCGTTGCCGAGCTGCAGCGCCTCTCTGAGCGCGGCTTCAAAGAGGTCACACTCCTGGGGCAGAACGTCAACAGCTACCGCGACCCAGTCAGCGGCGCAGACTTTGCCGACCTCCTTGCCGCCTGCGCCCGAGCTGTCCCACACATGCGGATCCGCTACTTGACCTCGCACCCCAGCGACATGAGCGACAAGCTCATCGAAACCATGGCGGCGTATCCGAACATCTGCAAATACATCCACCTGCCCGTGCAATCCGGCTCGAACCGGATCCTGCGCCTGATGAACCGCGGCTACACCGTCGAGCAGTACCTGGAGCGCATCGAGCGCATCCGCCAGGTGATGCCCGACTGCGCCCTCTCCACCGATATCATCGCCGGCTTCTGCACGGAGACCGAAGAGGACCACCAGGCAACGCTGGAGCTCCTGCGAACCGTGCGCTACGATGGCGCCTACATGTTCAAGTACTCCCCGCGCGAGGGCACGCGGGCATGGAAGTGGGGCGATGACGTGCCCGAAGAGGTCAAGCTGCGCCGGCTCAACGAGATCATCGCCCTGCAGCAGCAGATCTCCTACGAGGTCAACCAGGAGCGCGAAATCGGGCGCATTCACGAGGTGCTCGTCGAAGGTCCCAGCAAGCGCAATCCCGAGGAGTGGCAGGGTCGCACCGATACGAACAAGGTTGTCATCTTCCCGCGCACTCCGGAGTGCTCCGTTGGGGCGCTTGTGCGGGTCCGCATCCACCGCGCCACCTCCGCAACCCTCTTCGGAGAGGTGCTCGCCGCCTGAGCAGCGCCCACGTTCGGAGATTCCCACTCGCCCCTCCCAGCCTCGTGCGGTATGCTCTGCTTCTGCGAGGGCTCTCACTCTCCATGCCTGCGCTTGAGGCTTCCGCTGCTTGCCTCGCCGACGCTATCCAGCCACGCACCAAACTCATCCACCCCAAGCTGATGCGGGTTCTCCGGCTCCAATGCCCAGCGCATCGGGCTGGTTAGAACGTATTCCCGAATGCGATTGAGGGATTCCTCGTTGCAGCGGAGAGGGGCAAGACGAGGATAGGGTTGTCAACAAAAGGGCACTTTACACCTTGCCCTCCTGAAGAGCCTTTCTTCCTCGTTCTGAGATCTCCCAGATGCCCCGAGGCGAGTCGCTCTTCAACAGCCCCTCTCGGACCATCGTATTCCGACACCACTGCGCCGTGTTGCGCCAACGGATGGTATTAGGGTCCGAGGGTAAAGGCTGATAGTCATAATCGTTCAAGATGCCCCGCATCTTTCTCTCCACAAGGTCCAGCACCTTGGACATCTCCGCTCGCCCTCCTAATTCTACCAGAGCTTCCAGGATCGGCTTCCGAAAGGCATCTTCGCTCGTTCTTAACCCTCTTTTGAGTCTCTTCGGACGCTTTCTGCGCCTCATTCTTCCTTCCGGAGCATAACCGGTGAAGATACTTCTCCATTCGTCTTGAAGCGCCTTAACCCTTTCGCGAAACTCGGTCAGCCGCGTCGCAATTTCAATCATCCGGCGAGCCTCGTCGTAAGCTCCTTTTTGAAAGGCTTCGGCACCGGCATCGTTGATGCTATTGGCAACCTGCTCGATCTCCTCAAGCAGGATTTCAAAGGCGATATGTACCTCGTTACGATCCATCACACACGCTCCTTAGCTCCAAGGCACCACCCTTGCCACCTCATTGCCCCGAAAATTAATCACCTTCACCGCAATGCGCTGGTGCTCGACGGGCTCAAACGGAAAGGACACCTCGCCGCGCATCCGGTCGAGGAGTTCGGGAGCAATTCGGGCTCTTAGCGTCTGCTTGAGTTCTCTCAAGCATCAAGGTCGCCGGGGAAGAAGGCACAGCAAAAGTCAAATGGGTGCACGAGCGCGTAGCTTTCTCTCGCGTCGATCCTATCTCACTCGTGGAACTCCTCCAAAGTCTCCGCACCGATTTGCCGCAGGGTCTCCTTCACCTTGTGTTCCAGCGTCGCCGGCTTGATGCTGCCAGACTTTGACTGTGCTTGCACACATACTTCTACTTCCAACTCCGCCCCATCGTTACGTAGCGGCAGGATTACCCCGCGGACAAAATCCGAAAGCTTGTCCCACGGCACCCTGACACGGAGTCTCAGGCGATGCACGCCCGCTTCCCGCATCGGTCGAGCGGAAGGCAGTGCCTCTGCACCTGGCTCAGGAGCAACCGCAGGGGTAGCTTGCAGCGCTTGTGGCGGGGGTTCGGTTACGGCTGGAGCCTGCGGGACGAGCTCCTTTCGCATCAACACGGCGTCGTCCATGGAGAGTGAGACAGGCGGTGTTTCTCCGAAGTACACGCGCTCGCCGATCCTCACGGCAAAGACACGCTCGCGTACCCCTTGGCTTATCGCATGCTCGATGACAGCAATACTCTCAACCATCGGCAACTGCGGATAGCGAAGAAAAGCCTCGACAATCTCAGCCACCGGCTTTTCTTGCTCGTCCTCCCGCAGCGTTTTCTTGAGGAGGTTGTGCGGCGAGATGCGCTCGAGCAAGAGTTCCCGGCTTTTCAGGTGCTCGCGCACGCGCTTGGCCAGCGAGCCCCTCTCGCCGGTGGTGGGTGTGCCCAAATCGAGCCATTCCACGCCGTTTTCGCCAGGCTTTGCCAGATGCCGATACGCCGAAAGCAGACTGAAGGGTATTCTGCTCTCGACATCTCTCAACTTGCTCTCCAGTGCTTTTTTATTCTCCTCCGACAGTTGGCGCATGAGCGCTTTGTCATCGCAGATGGCGCGCAAGGCGAGAAACCGCTTGACCTTCTGCCGCAGAGAGGCAAACTCACCGTCGTCAGGAGCCAGCACAAGGAGCGTGTTCTGATACGTGCGAAATGTCGCGCCGCACCTTTTCAACAACTCGTCCACAAACGCACTGGTCGTGCCGCTCTGTTTTGAGTGCTCCGGTGAGAGGATCGCTAGTTTCAAGTCTTTGGTGTCGGGCACATCCTGCGACACTTTGGGCCAGCGGGTCACACGCAGCTCGCTGCCGTCGAGCTTCTCCAGCCAAGCGCGAACCTCCTCAGTGATGAGCTCATCCCCCACCGCCTCCTCTTTCTCGAGGATGACGCGGTTGAGATTGGGCTGACTGGAGAAGGAATAAACGCCCCCCTCCACGTGTAGATACCAGAGCTCCTCCTCAAGCCGGCGAAGCGCATCACCGACCAGGGCTGGCGGGATGCCTTCGCGCAGCAGTGCAAGACGCAGGCGCTGAATGCCCAGTCCCTTCCTCTCACCCCCACTGAAGGACCCAAAAAAGATGGCGGTCGCCAGTCCGCTGGCAATCTTAAAGCTGGCATATTCGGAGCCTATCTTGGGATCTATCGTTTGGGCTTTTGCGTTGCTACCGGCAATGTCCGCAGCGATGACGCCTTCGTATTCGTTCCCAATGTGCTTAATGAGTTCGCGGCGGATCGCCGGACTGGCGAGATTGAGGTGTGCTGGCTGAATCAGCGGTGCGGAATGCCCGCGTTGGTAGAGGTCTGCCACCACTTCTGCCAGAAACCTGAGCACCCCACGCGTGCGCTGGAAGCTGGAATAGGTGCTCCAGCGCTCGAACAGAAGGTCAATCATCTCCGGATGGAAGGGATACGCCTTGCGCAGTTTGTCCCGATACGCCGTCTCGCGCACCTCACGCGGTACATCGTCGCCAAGCCGCCGATACATCTCCCAGTAGCTATCGGCTACCTTGCGTACCTCGGAAGGGTCCGGTGTACCTTCAAACAGCCGACGGCGGATGATCTCGTAAATCTCTTCGCCCTCGACCGGTGTGTAGATCGCCTCCACGCGCCCAAAGACCTGCTGCAATTGGTAGAGTGCTCGCTGTCCCTCTTCGCCGTACGGTGCACTGGAAGGCAGCGTCACCACCAGCGCGCACTGCGGCAGCACCTTCACCGTTTCCGTAAGCTCCTGGAAGAAGGCGATCACCTGCTCGCGGAACTCCTTGACTCTGGCGGCGTACTCAGCCACTTCGTCCATCAGCAGGAGCGTCGGTGCGCCATCGAGGAGCTTGTGGAGCAAGTCCTTCCCAGGCGCAAGCCGCTTGTGGTCGTGGTCGGCAAGCAGAGCGTAGTTACCCAACTGCTCGGCAAGCGCCCCCCACGGTGTCTTGCCAAGCGGGTCAGCAGCAGTGCCCACAAAGGTCACCACGCGGGCTGTGGGAATAGCGTCCAGACCAGCCCTCTCCCGCACCTTTGAGATCAGCTCCGCAGCGCTCTCTGCTTGTGGATTCTTGAAGAGGTGATACAGCGCAATCAGGCTGTGCGTCTTGCCGCCGCCAAAGGGCGTTTGGATTTGGATGACCGCCTCCCCACCGCCCTTCCCTGAGAGGCGCGAGGCAACCGCTGAAAGCAGCTTCACCAAGCCCTGCGTCGGATAGGTCTTGCGGAAGAACAGCTCCGCATCGCGGTACTCCAGCGGACCACGGTCAGCAACCACATCGGATAAATCCGCAGCGAATACAGACTCGTCAAACCTGCCCGCACGGATGTCCGGGTGCGGGCTGATGACTTCATACCACGGCTTCATGATTCACCCCCATTGAAAAGACCCCGCTGTTGAGTATCTCTCTGAAGGCTCCTGCGCCCATACAGCAAACCTTGCAGGAGCCGCTTTTCCTCGTCCCCTTCGGGCAAGACCTCTGCGATTGCCTGCGCCACCTGCCAGAAGGTTTCGTTGCCGCCATAAGTCGCCGCAAGGTGCTCCTGTAACCTCTTCTGCGCATTTCGCTCCCAAAGCCAAAGGGCGTAGTGCAAGGCGTCGATGATCGTCGCAAATGTTGTCTCGTCGGTAAACTTCTCGCTTCTTGCGCGATCGAGCGGTGTCGGCACGGAGATGTAGTCCTTATGCTTTTCGATCAGTCCCCCCTCGCCCCACAGCGCGGTGAGTTCGAGGCCGAGGCCCTGCGCTAACTTACGCGCCTCGTCGAACGGCACGCGCGCATGGTTGTAGGTCCAGCGGTAGAGGAGATAGAAGCGGGTCGGTGCATCCACACCGCCCAATTCGGCTGAACCCAGGACACGCTCCAGCGCGAACTCGGCGACGACTTTGCGCACGTACTCCAATAGCTCCGCAACGGTGACCGGTTCTCCGGAAAGTTTCTCCACGCGGGCGTATTTGCCGAACGCTTCCACCGCCGGGCCGATGGCACTCATGAAAAAGTCCGCCCCGCGGATGCCCTCATCCCAGAACTGCGTGAGTTTCTGCCGCACGCGCTCTTCAATTTCGCGTCGCACTTTGGGATACTCGCCCACCTCGTTCGTGGTGCGTTTGCGGCAGACCATGTAGATGGAGGAAGCCAGCGAAGCGGTCTCTTGAGCGTTCAGCCGCGCCTGCATTTCGGTGTGGATGGGCCAGGAAGCGGTCATGTAGAGACCAGCCTCCAGCAAGGCGTTGATGACCGTTTCCCAGGCTTCGGTGGTCTTGTGGGCAAAGACGATGACGGCGATGCCATCGGGCTTGAGCACGCGGTGGATTTCGCGAAATGCCTGGGTGAGCATTTGTTCAAAGAACGCACGTGCTGCCTCTCGCCCGCCTTGACGGTTGGGGTCCTGAACAATCTCCTCGGACTTCGGCGTGAGCGGCGTAGCAAAGAGCTCCGGATACAGGTCGCCAACCGTGCGCTTAAGCCAGACGTAGAAGAAATCCGAGAGCGCCGAGTAGTTCACATTGTCGTAATACGGCGGGTCGGTCAGCACGGCGTCGAAGAAGTTGTCTGGCCAGGGAAGAGCGGTGGCGGTGCCGTGGACGACGGCATGACTTGCGGGTTGGGGATTCGCAGGCGGAATGCTGGTGAGGTGGGCGAGGACACCAAGATAGTATTCCCAGCCCGCAACCCAACTGCCTGTTGAGCCGCTAAAAGGGTTAAGTTCAGCGTAGTCCCATATCATCGGAAGAGCCTGTCGCGAGAATAGCTGTTTGATAGCCTCCGATGTGTTTTCCCATCGGGCAAGAGTGTTACAAAAGGCAGCCAGCATATCTAGCCCCAGCGCTAGATATGTCGCCACCGCTTTGGCGAACTCCGGCTCGGCGCCTTGGGAGAACAGGTGGGCGTGCGCCTGGCGGACTTTGTCGGCGAAGGTGATGAGCGCCAGCTTCTGGCGCGGGTTGAAGAGGCTTCCAAACTTTTGTAAGTCATCTGGGAAATACGGTGTTATCCAAATATTGCGAGGATCGTAAGTCAGCGGCTCATCCGGCACCGGATCCATGCCCCAATCCTGGGCGAGGCGATGCCTCGCCCTTACAAGGGCGGCTTCGGCGGCGCGGTAGGCGGCGAGGTCGTGTTCGGTCGGCAGGCGGTAGGTCTTGCCTGGGCGGTTTGGGTGGTGGAGCACCACGGCCATCAGGCGCTGCCCCGATTTGCCCTCGCGGAAGAGGCGGCGGGTTGTCTCATCGTCTATTGTTCCGCCACAGAGCGGGCAGCGCACGTGGGCGCGCGAGACGGTGCCCTCTTCGGGGTTGAAGTCTATGGGCTCTCCATTTGCTCCGAGGATTTCGACGTCCACGCGCCGTGCTCCCCGGTTCGGGATGAGCTTGAGGGCGATTTTGCGATTTTCTCTCTTGGCCAGCCAGGTCTGGCGCATGAGAGGGATTTCGGCGCCGCAGGCGGGGTTCTGGCAGGGCAGTGTCCGCGCCCAGATGTAGCCCACGGGGATGGAGCCGTCAGCATCCTTCGGGTAGAACTGCTCCAACTCCTTGCGCGCCTCCTCCAGGACCCAGGCTCCCCAAGCGGAGACCGCTTGGAGCAGAGGGCTCTGGGTGCGCTTGACTGCCACGTCGAGCAGTCGTTGGTCGGTCTGCGGCTGCTCTTGCGAGACAGGCGGGAGCGGTACAGTTTTGACCTGGTCCGGTCGCCCAAACCTCTGCGGGAATTCCAGGACAGCTTTGAGGATAAGGACAGCCACTGGGTTGTAGTCGAGCGCGTAGGTTTCGCAACCTAAGCGCAGCGCTTCAAGGGGGATAGAGCCACCGCCGGCAAAACAGTCCAGCACGCGCGGGGCGCGGCCGCCGAAGGCCTCGCGGATGAGCTGGCGGGCTTTTTCGATCTGCGGGGCGTTGCCGTTTGAGACCACCTCCCACGGCGCAATGTCGCGCACAAGCGCCAGCAGCTCCTCACGGCGCCTTGGGTCATCGGGTAGCAGCGCAGCAAGCGCCGTTGTCCGCGAAGCTGCCAGCGGACGCCGCGCCCACCAGATATGAAGCGTGGAGATGTGCCCGTGGCGGATGTTCTTCTCGCGCACGGACTCTTCAGAGACCTTGCGCAGGGGAAAATCGGCTTCGATGAGACGGACTGTCATATCCTGTTTGTTCATCTCTCTAAAGCCTCCACAAGGGACACAGGTTTTGAGGGAAGAAACCCGCTTGCGTTCGGGGACAGGTGCCACACCTCTGCATCCCGGACAAAGATAACGTGCAAGCCCAAGCGTTGAATACCAGGCAGGATATTTCTCACAAGGTTCTGATACCTTCGGCTGTATGGCAAAGCAATGCCACAAACAGCCTGACCATCATAACGGGCGAGGATTTGATAAAGTGCAACCCCTATTGCCAAGTCAGGCGCTTTTACGTCGCCTTTCGCCTCAATGAACAACAGCCGACAGGAATTGGGCAATTGCGCTTCTATATCGGGACCGTGTTCCCGACCATAGCGCACCTGTAGGCTCAGGACTCCTTCGCACTTCAGCCGTTCGACAACCTTTGTTACCACTTCACGCTCACGCATTGTTAGCTCTTTCGAGAAACTCGCCAATCGAAACGCCCTCACAACGTATGTCGATGAACAAATCGGTAATCTCAGCACCGGGCTTGACATCGCCCTTGAGAACGAGAAGTACATCAATGTCCGAATCTTCGGTGAAATCGCCTCGTGCGTATGAGCCGTAGAGATAGACTCCCTCCGGTCGCTCGCCGTAGACCTCAACAAGTGCTCCTTTGAGTTCCTCCAGTGCCAGGCGCACGGATTGGGGAATCTCATGTGCCTTCATCGCTTACCTCCTTCCAGTTTTTGACCACATAGCGCACGACCTCAACCACCTCTTCGGGCTGGAGCTTGGCAGCGGGATTTTGGATGATGCACAGCTGGGGTTGAGTGGCAGCGTTTTCGACGACGTAGAGCCAATATTCGTTGCCTAGACGCTGCGCCATGAGCCATTCGTTCGGGGTGAGCACGATGGCGCCGGTGGTGGCGCGGGCTTTGACCTCGATGTAGCGCACCTCGCCCAAAGGGCTGGTAGAGCGGATGTCGTAGCCGATATTCTCGGCGGAGACATCTTCGGGGTTGCGCCCATGCTCGCGCTCGTATTGCATTGCCACTTGCATGCCGATGGCTTCGATCTCGGCGTCAGAACGCATGCTCTGATCGGAGGTCGGCTGTGGGAGGACGCGCACCACGCCCAGTATCTTCGGCGTGGAGGGCAAGAGGCTGGTTTCGCGGCGGATCTCCTCTTCCAGTGCCCGTTTGCGCATCTCCAGCTCCTCTTTCCGGCGCTGCTCGTTGAGGATCTCCACTTCGGGGAGATTCTCCCCCTTGGCACGCCGGGTCTCGTATTCGATGAGTTTGGCCTCTGACTCCAGAATCATCTGTTCCAGAGAACGCAGACCGTATTTGCGCTTGATGGCAGCCATCCGCTCACGCTCTTTCAACAATTCCGCGCGATAGGGCTCCAGAACGTGTTCGACGGCGTACGCGATGACGTCATTCTCCGGCACTTGGCTCTCAATCTCCTGTTGTTTGGCATACGGCTTCAAGTCCCAGAGAACGGATGGGTTGATAAGCCTTACATCGCCGCCAACGGAGCGATAGAGGGCGAAGATTCGTTTCCCCGCTACTTGGTTTGTGCCATCGCGGACTTCGCCCTCCAGGAAGAGGAGCCAGCCATCCAGCCGTCCGTCGGGGTCGACGAAGACCGCCCCGCGACGCACATCATCAGCGCATTCTGTGAGCAACCGCTCGATCACAGCTTCCAGCAAGGGATGTCCGGGTGCAACGAAGACTGCATCCTGGCGGCGGGCCGTCGCTTTGTCGAAAGCCAGTTTGCCGTACTCCCGGAAGACCTCGCCGAAGCGATGCCGAAAGTCCTGCGGGACATTGCGAATTTCATAGGGCACGTTGGGCACGCGCCACAGTCCATCGCGGCGGCGTTCGAGGGGAATGTTCAGGAACTCGCAAGCGCGTTGAAAGAAGCGCTCAATGTATTCGGGTACGAGGCGATGTTCCCGGGCGCGCCGATCTTCGCCTAGCACACGTTGCAGGTCAATATGCCGCGTGGCTAAGCCTTCCAACACCGCTTCGCGCGCCTTGCGTACCGCCTCTTCGTCGGACATTGCCTCTATCTCGGCGACGATGTCGTCAAGGGTGCGCCGATTGGCGATGGCTTCGACGATCAGCTCTTTGAGGCTGCGACCAGGGATCACTTCGCCGATGATATCGAAGACACGGTCGCTCCCCAACGCGTTCTGAATCCGCTCAAGCTTGCGGAAGAGCGCCTCCAGCACTTTGCCTTCGCGGGTGTCGGCAGCGACAAGGTTGTAGATGTGCACTTCTTTTTGCTGGCCGTAGCGATGGATGCGCCCCATGCGCTGTTCTAAGCGGTTGGGATTCCAAGGGATGTCGTAGTTGACCATGAGGGAGCAGAACTGCAGATTGATCCCCTCACCGCCCGCCTCGGTAGAGACCATGACCTGTGCCCGCTCCCGGAACTCGTGCTCGGCGCGGATACGGGCATCCAGATTCATACCACCGTGCATGGTCACTACGGAATAACCCCAGTCCTTGAGTTTTTCCGCCAGATACTCCAGAGTCTCCCGCGACTCGGTGAAAATCAGAAGTTTCTCCCGCGTTTGCTGGAGTTGTTCGTCCTCCATCACCTTCCGCAGCTCAGTGAGCTTGGTCTCGACCTCGTGCCGCTCCGCTTCGCGAGCTAAGCGTATGAGTTCGGCAAGGGTGTTGATTTCGGTTTGCAATTCTTCGCGGGTTTCAGCTGCGGTGAGGCGCTCAACGAGCTCCTCCTCGCGCTTGAGGCGTTCGGCTTCGGGGGCGTCTTCCAGCTCCTCTTCGTCCACCGTGCCGCGTTCGGCAAGCCACTTGCCCAGCTTGAGCAGCTCTTCCAAACGCTCCTTACGGCGTTCGAGCGAGCGGCGCACAGCTCGAAGGCTAGAGGCCAATCGCCGCTGCAAAATCAAGAGGGCAAAGGCAACGTTCCGCTTCTCGGCTGCCAGGGCTTTGTTGTAGGACTTTTCCACATACTCGGTCACGGCGTTATAGAGCCGCTTTTCATCGTCGCTCAGCCGATAGGTCTTTGTAAAAACCCGACGCGGTGGGAAGAGCGGTCGTCCCTCGAAGTCCTTCAAATCTTCCTTCAAGCGACGCAGGAAGAGCGGATTGTCGGCGTTCTTCACCGATTCATTGAGCAGGTCGCTATTGGCGAAGAATCCGGGTTGGAGCAAGTCAAGAAATAGGCGGAAGTTCTCCGGGTCGCCGCGGTGGGGGGTGGCCGTCAGAAAGAGCAAAAAGTTGCTCGTGCGCGAGAGGAGCTCGCCTAAGCGATACCGTTCGGTCCTGGTCGTTTTTTCGCCATATCGGTAGGCGGCCATCTTGTGGGCTTCATCTACGACCACCAGGTCCCAATGCACTTCGCTGAGGGTCGCCATCACATCGTCCTGCTTAGCGAAGTCCATCGAAGTGATCACCTGTGGCTGTTCTTGCCAGACGTTGCGCCCCCAGGTGGCGTTGATGACGCTGCGGTCAACCACGGTGAAGGTTTCACCAAAGCGTTCTTTCATCTCCCGCAGCCACTGGTCCTTCAGATGGCCTGGCACCACGATGAGCGTTCGTCGCACGAGACCCCGGTACTTCAGTTCCTTGAGCAGCAAGCCGGTCATGATGGTCTTGCCGGCGCCGGGGTCGTCGGCGAGCAGGAAGCGGATGCGCGGATTGCGCAGGATATAGTGGTAAACCGCTTCAATCTGGTGCGGCAGAGGATCTACTTGCGCAACGCTTACCGCAAAAAGCGGATCAAACTGATAGGCATAGCGGATGCGTTGCGCCTCCATGACCAGGAAGAAAGCTTCACCCCGTCCGCCAAAATCCCGGACAGCCTCGTCGACTACGCGCACACGCTCTAAGTCAGTCGCACTTAGGATACGCTCATAGACTTGCGAGCTCTTGATGCCCACCGCTTCGATCCTTACCCGCGTACCCAGATGCTCCACAGCAAGGATGCGCACGGGCTCGGGCCAGTAATCACCTTTCAGAAGAGCACCACGCTGGAGCATACACTCACCCCTCTACCATACGGACGGCACCACGTCCACCTCGAACGAGGTGTGTTCGGCTTTGCCAGCCCAGATGAGCTGCGGGTCCAGGTGGGGGTCGTAGGAGTAGTGCGTGGTCTGCCGCTCGCGGACTTCGTACGTGGGCGCAATACCGGCGGGCGGATTGTTCTTGCGGTGTGCGGCGGTGTGGCGGTAGTCGTGGTACTGTTCGGAGCTACGTTGCTTCTTCGGCATCGCTGCTGCTCCTTCGGGTTGTGGTGCATTACTTTGCTCGAGCTCGGCACCGCAGCTGCGGCATGGAGTAGCGGCACCGCACGCAAATTTATGCCGGCTGCCCTTACGGCAGCAGCTACGGACGCACGGATGGTATCTGCTCGTCTTGAGGCTTCCGAAGGCTGCCAGCGCAGCCGGGGCAAATGGGCATGTGCAATGGCATCGAGCGGCAATGGAGTTCATTGTGCTGCTGCACGGGCACAATCGCTGGCTTGTGGCGTTGGTGTGGGCAGTGCTTGCTGTGCAATTGGTGGTGGGAGCGGTGCGGAGCATGCCGCGGCGGTGGGCACGGCTGACGTTGCTGGGGCTGCTTGCGTTGTTTGCGCTGCAACTGCTGCTGGGGATTGCGCTGTTCGTCTGGCGCTGGGAGGGATTGGCACAGGTGCCGCACTACCGCTGGGAGCACGTCGTGACGATGCTTGCGGCGCTGTTGCTGCTGCATCTGCCGCTGCGGTGGAAGCGGCTTGAGGAGGCGTTGTGGTGGCGCCGCACGCTGTGGGTAGTGCTCGCTGTGGGTGTGTTGGTCTTTCTCGGTGTTGCGCGCTTGCCGAAGGGGTGGTTGGGCTGAGCTATTCGAGCGGATAGCGCCCGCTGAGTGCCCGCGACAGCGTGGCTTCGTCCATGTACTCCAGTGCGCTCCCCAAGGGAACGCCTTGGGCAATGCGGCTGACGCGCACCCCCAGCGGCTTGAGCACGCGCGCCAGGTAGTGCGCCGTCACGTCGCCTTCAACCGTTGGGCTCAAGGCGAGAATGACCTCCCGCACCTGTGGGGTGATACGGGCAAGCAGCTCCCGAATCCGCAGCTCCTCCGGTCCGATGCCTGCCAGCGGGTTGAGCACCCCGTGGAGCACGTGGTAGAGCCCACGGTATTCGCCCGTGCGCTCGATCGCCAGCACGTCGGTGGGGTCCTCCACCACGCAGATGAGCGAGCGGTCGCGCCGGTCTGAGGCGCAGATTGGGCATGGATCGCTCTCGGTAAAGGTGTAGCACTGGGAGCAGTAGCGGATCTGCTGCTTGAGCGCCCGAAGGGTCTGCGCCAGCTCTTCGACGAACTCGTTGGGTTGCCGTAGCAGGAAGAAGGTCAGCCGCTGTGCGGTGCGCCGCCCAATGCCGGGGAGAGCCGAGAGCAGTTCGACCGCTTTCTCCAGCAGTTGCGAGGGGTAGGGCATCTACGGCGAGTCCGCCATTGCACTCATCCACGGCGGAAGCAGTTCGCGCACCGGCTCAAGCTGCTCCTCCACGAGCTGGCGTGCCGCTTCGAGCGCACGGTTGACGGCGACGACGAGCAGGTCCTCCAACGCTTGGCGATCCTGCATTGCCTCTGGGGCAATGACGATGTGGCGGATGCTCATATCGCCGGCTGCGGTCACGCGCACCATACCGGCGGCGACGTCAACGGTGACGGTCTTCTCGGCTGCTTCGCGCCGAAGTTGGCGGAGCTGGCGCTGCGCCCGCTCCCACTGTGCCAGGATCATTCCCGTTGCCATGGTGCGCCTCTGCGGCTGTACCGGTGCAAATATATCGGCTCACCGCCGAGGGCAGAGAGAACCCAGATCAGTCCTCTTCGGCTTTGCGCCGTGCCAGCTCGCGGTCCAGCAGGTATATCCCCACCGGGCTTTCCCCGATTTGGCGCAGTTGCTCCACAATTGCGCGCGCCTGCGACTCCTCCTCCAGTTGCTCGTCGACGAACCACTGCAGGAAGACCTGCGCGGGGTAGTCCTCCAGCTCAATCGCCTGGCGGTAGAGCCGGTGGATACGTCCGGTGATGTACTGCTCGTGCTCCAGGACCTTGGTGAAGAGCTCCAGGGGTGTCCCAAAGGCATGCGCTGGCTGCTGGAGCGCGCGCAGCTCCGGCTGCACTCCGCGGTCCAGCAGGAACTCGAAGAACTTGAGCGCGTGCCCCAGCTCCTCCTGCCATTGGATGCGCAACCAGTGGGCGCACCCCATCCACCCCTGGTGGGCGCAGTAGGACGCCATCGCCAGGTATAGGTAGGCGGATTCGAACTCGGCTTGCATCTGGGCTTGGAAGCCCTCGCGCAGTTGCTCGTGCATTGAGAGTCTCCGGCATGTTCACCTGTGGCAGAAACGTCGGAGCTGGCGCGATATTATGGAGCCCGCAGCCTACAACAACGGCGGGGCAGCGTAATTTTGCGCGCGGCAACAGCAGATGGAGCCCCCATGTTTGAGCCTCAGCGAGCACGTGCCGAAGAGCTTTCCCAAAAGCTGGAGTTGCTGCGGGGGTATCTTTGACCCCGAGGAGCTGCGCCATCGCCAGAGCCAGTACGAAGCTCAGTTGAGCAGCCCAGAGGCGTGGGAGAACCCGGCGCTGCTGCAGCAGCTTTCGCGCCAAGTTGCTGCCGTGCGCGAGGAGCTCCAGCTCTGGGAGGAAGCCCTTCGCCGACGTGAGGATATCACCGCGCTCTTGGAGCTTGCCGAAGAGGCGCAGGACCTCAGCCTTACTGCTGAGCTGGATGCCGAGCTGGACGCCTTTGCTAAAGCCGTCGAAGCGCTCGAACTGCGCTACTTGCTCTCCGATCCCGACGACATACGCGATGCCCTGCTGACAATCCACGCCGGCGCCGGCGGAACCGAAGCCCAGGACTGGGCACAGATGCTCCTGCGCATGTACACCCGCTGGGCTGAACGCCACGGCTATGAAACCGAACTGGTGGACCTCCTGGAGGGCGAAGAAGCTGGCATCAAGTCCGCAACGCTGGAGGTCCGGGGTCCCTACGCCTACGGCTACCTCAAGACCGAAAGCGGCGTGCATCGGCTGGTGCGCATCTCGCCCTTCGATGCCAACGCCCGGCGCCACACCTCCTTTGCCTCTGTGTTTGTGTACCCGGTGGTCGAAAACGACTCCACCATCGTCATCCGCCCGGAGGATTTGGAGATCGAGACCTTCCGCGCCGGTGGGCATGGCGGGCAGAATGTGAACAAGGTGGAGACCGCTGTGCGGATTCGGCACATCCCCACCGGGATTGTGGTCACCTGCCAGCAGGAGCGTTCGCAGCATCAGAATCGGGAGCGGGCGCTCAAGCTGCTGCGGGCGAAGCTATACCAGCGCAAACTCGAAGAGGAAGCCGCTGCCCGCGCCGCGCTGGAGAGCACCAAGCGCAAGATCGAATGGGGCAGCCAGATCCGCTCCTACGTCCTGCATCCCTACCTCATGGTGGCGGACCACCGCACCGAGCACAAGACCAGCGATGCCTACGCCGTGCTGGATGGGGAGCTGGACGAGTTCATCCACGCCATGCTCCTGCAGCAGGCTCAGCAGCGCTTTTCGGCAAAGGTCCACAAGGGCTGAGGCTCAATCCATCAGCCGGCGCAGGAACGCCGGATGCTCCAGCCCTTTGCTCTGCCCACCCTGAGCTGCAGTGCTGCTCCGCCGCAAGTATGCGGGCTCGTCGTACTTCTGTAGCTCCTGCGCTCCCACTGGGCTTGCCGTCGGGAGGGTACGCACCTCCAGGGTAGACGGCGGCGGTATCGGCACACTCTGCGTTGCCGAGGACTGCGGGAGTGGCGTCTCCGAGGGCGTTGCACGGAATCCCGTCGCCACCAGCGTCAGGCTGAGCTCCTCGCTGGGCTGTTCGCCCATGACGATGCCGTGGATGATGTTGGCATCGCTGCCAGCGGCTTCTTCGATGAGCTGCATCGCCTCGGCAACCTCGTACATCGTAAGGTCGGAGCCACCGGTGATGTTGACCAGTACCCCACGCGCTCCGGAGATGGAGATACCCTCCAAGAGCGGCGAGTTGAGCGCATTCTGCGCCGCCTCGATCGCCCGGTGTTCACCGCGTCCGCGCCCCATGCCCATGAGCGCATCGCCCGTGCCCTGCATGACGGTGCGTACGTCGGCAAAGTCCACGTTGATGTAGCCACAGCCGGAGATGATGTCGGAGATGCCGCGCGTGGCGTTGTAGAGGATCTCATCCACGCGCTGGAACGCCTCGCGCACGCTCGTGTGGCGATCGATGATGCTGAGCAGGCGCTGGTTGGGCACCACGATGAGGGCATCCACATGCTGGCGCAGTTCGGCGATACCGGCTTCGGCAACCTGCATGCGGTGGCGCGCCTCCCAGTGGAAGGGCTTGGTAACGATTGCCACCACCAGTGCCCCCAGTTCGCGCGCCAACTGCGCCACCACTGGGGCAGCGCCCGTGCCCGTCCCACCGCCCATCCCGGCGGTGATGAAGACCATGTCACTACCGGAGAGCACCTCACGGAGCTCCTCGCGGCTCTCCTCGGCTGCCCGGCGTCCGACAGTGGGGTCGGAGCCCGCCCCCAAGCCACGGGTGAGCTCCTTGCCCAACTGGACCTTGATGGGCGCCCGGTTGGCTGCCAGGGCTTGCACGTCCGTATTGGCGGCGATGAAATCCACTCCCTGCAATCCCCGCTCGATCATCGTGTTGATGGCGTTGCCGCCGCCGCCACCCACCCCGATAACCCGGATACAGGCACCGTAGCGGACCGAGGCTTCCAATGCGATCATCCCTGCACGCTGGGCTGTGGGACATGCTCACAGAGCATCGAAGAAGCGTTTCAATCGCTCAAGCAAGGAGCGCTTCGCCGGAAGCGGACGCGAGCGCCGCTCCTGGAGCGCAAACAGGACTAAGCCGACTGCGGTCGAGTACATCGGGTGCGAGACCTCGGCTCCCAATCCTCCGCGAACCGTCGGGAAGCCAATCTTGACGGGCATCTGGAAGATGCGCTGCGCCAGCTCGTCCAATCCGCGCAGCAGTGCCGTTCCACCCGTGAGCACAACTCCGGCAGGCAGGCGATGCCGGTAGCCGGAGCGGTTCAGCTCGGCGAGGGCAAACTCCAGAATCTCCTCTGCCCGCGGCTGGATAATCTGGCACAGCAGGCTCTTGGTGATCTCCATGGGCTTGCGCCCCCCGATGCCGGGGATGGTGAACACCTCATCGCGCAGGATGCTCTCCGGAAGCGCGTGCCCGTACTCGCGCTTGAGCTGCTCTGCTTGCGAGGCGATAATGCCCAAGCCGTAGCGGATGTCGTCGGTGATCTGCCGTCCCGCAATGCCGAAGATCACCGTGTAGCGCACGACCCCCTCCTCGAAGACCGCCACATCGGTTGTGCCGCCGCCGATATCAATGAGGGCAACACCCACCTCCCGCTCCTCGGGCTCCAGCACCGCGTAGCTGCTTGCCAGGGGCTGCAGCACAAGCTGCTCACTCTGCAGCCCCGCACGCTCGACACAGCGGTGGAGATTCTGCACCGCTGTGGTCAGGGCGGTGATGACGCAGATCTTCGCCTCCATCCGCACCCCGCTCATGCCAATGGGGTCGGTGATGCCATCGTGCCCGTCCACGATGTACTCCTGCGGGATCAGGTGCAGGATGATCCGGTCCGGCGGCAACGCCATACTCCGGGCATCCTCCAGCAGGCGTGCCACATCGTGCGCGGTGATCTCGCGGTTGGGATTGGAGATCGTCACCACACTGCGGGTCTGCTCTGCGCGAATGTGGTCTCCGGCAATCCCCACGACGACGCGCTCGATGCGAATGCCCGATTGCTGCTCGGCTGCTGCAACCGCCTGTGTGATGGAGTTAACGGTCTTCTCGATGTTGACCACCACGCCTCGGTTGATGCCTTCGCTGGGAGCGGTGCCGACGCCCAGGACGGTGAGCTCTCCGGAGTCGGGTTCAACCTGTGCCACCAGGGCGCACACCTTCGTGGTCCCGATATCCAGACCGACGAGCACCTCCGGCGGTTGTGGGCGCAGCATCTCGGCAGCCATTGGCTCACCCCTGGGGTTGTGGAACCGGTACGGACACGACCACCTGCCCGCTCCAGCGCACATCCACGCGCTGTGGAGCAGCCTGCCCTCTCCACCGCAGGAAGCGGCGCGCTCGGGAGCATTTCGCCTCCAATGCCGTCGTATCGCCCAGCAGCACCTCCCAGCCGTTCTCCATCCGGGCAACCCACCCGTGCTGCGGTGCCCAGTGGAGCCGCTCCACCTGCAGAAGCTCTTTGCGCAGGGCACGGGCGATTGCAGCGGCTTCGCCCTTCATCCACTCCTGCAGCTTCGGCACTGCAACGATGGGCAACTGCCCCTGGGGCGCAGAGGGGAGCTCGAACAGTGCTCCGCTGCTGTCGAGCGCATACTGACCCGATGCCGTGACCACAAGGGCAACCGGTCGGCGCTCCCGAACATGCACCCGAAGCGTCCCTGGAGCACGCCAGGAGAGCGTGGCTTCCGCAATGAGGGGATGGCGCAGGAGCCGCTCGCGCCACTCCGCAAGAGAGGGCTGTTCGGGCAGTGCATCCGCTCCCTGCTGCAACAGGTGGCGCAGTTGGGCTGTGTCCAGGAGTTCAACGCCGGTGAACTCGAGCGTCCGCAGCGGTTGTTGCTGCCACCAGCGCGCCGAGAGGACCGCTCCTGCAAGGAGAGCAACCCCAATGATGGCGAGCGTCGTCCGTGCCTTAGAGCTCTCTCCTCCGGCAGACGAGTGTGAGCCCACCCTTCCCGGTGTCCCCCGATGCGGATGCACGCGGTACATCGCCACTTCCTCTTGAGCAACCATCCCTCCGAGGTGCTGCAGCCTCGGAGAGCTCGCGATTGCGCTGCTACAAATTTAGTGCAGAAGCGCCCATTCTGCAACCCCAGCGCACCGCCGCGCCTACCAGCGGTACAGTACGCCGAAGCTGACAAGCGGGAATTTGCTCAGACTGCCGTCCAGCACGAGCGTGAGCGGACCCAGCTCCTTTGCCATCCCCAGCGTGAGCTTGGTGTTGAGGTCGGTGAATACGGGTCGGACCTGCTGCGGCTTTGTATCTCCGGGCTGCTCCGGCGTGGGGCGCTTATCCGGCGGGAGCAACCCTAAGTCCACCTGCACCTGCACGGGCAGCACGAAGGTGTACTCGGATTCAATGCGGATGGACTCCACTGCAACACCGCCGTAGAGCAGCGCTCCCCAGCGGGCAAGAGCGTAGGACAGGTGCACGTTGGCGCTCCAGATCTGCGCCCACGCCCGCAGTCGGGCACCGGTCTCTCCGATGCTGTTCCGCAGCGCTGTGCCTTGGTAGACTACCTGCACTGCGGCATCGAGCGCGGGATCGGGCGTCCACCACTGCGTGAGGCTGTGCGCCAGCCCAATTCCCCAGAAGGCGAAGTAGCCAACGTTGCGGTCCCACTGCACCGGTGGGATTGCCCGCAGCAGCAGCTCGGTGCCCCAGAGCGCGCCGATCTCCAGTTGCGGTACGGCTGCCCAGAGCAGGTGCATATTCTGCCCTGGGGGCAGATCGAAGCGGGCGTTCGGGATGCGCTCCAGTGCCGAATCCAGCGTTGCCCGCGCTGCCGGCGAGAGCAACTGGTAGAGCGGGTCGCGCCGGATGCGGCGAATGAGGTAATCGCGCGGAATGGCAATGGCTGTTGGCAGGTAGCCGAAGACCGTTGCCGCTTGCTCGGGCACACGGATGCTGTCCTCGCGAATCCCTTCGGCAAAGAGGTACTTCAGCACGTTGAGCAGCAGCCCGACGGTATCGAGGATCTCCAACTGCGGTTGCCCCTCGACGATTCGCAGCCGGGCGTACGGTTCCAGCCGGAGCTGCGTATCCGCCGGCGCTTGCGGCACGTAGGTCCGCTGTGATTCCCGCACCAGCCCCAGCATCGAGTGCAGCCCAACGCGCACGTACGGTCGCTCCGCCGTCCTGGGCAGCCGCGCATGGCGGAAGAAGCGCGAATTCGACATCGCATTGACGGTGACCACCAGCGGCTGCATGAAGGGGATGGCATTGAGCTGCATGAGCTCGTAGCCGAAGCGGCGGGCAAGCTCAACGGTGAGTGAATCGGCGCGCTGCTGCGCCTGAAGCGGGCTCAGCAGCCCCACAATGGCGGCGGCAATCCAGCACAGGCGCTTCATCCCAGCTTCTTGCGCACAACCAGGTAGATCGGCACGGCAACGATGACCAGCAGCACCAGGAACCCCACCTCCAGCACGAAGCGGATGGTAAAGCCCAGAATCCAGCCCACTATCTTGAGCACCCAGTACGCCGCCACCAGCGCGAACGCCGCAGCGGCGATTGTCTTGAGTCGCTCCACCCCTTCCTCGCCCCGTTGAACGGCTCTGCCGGTTGCCCCATTGGGGACAAACAAAAACGGCGCCCGCGCGGCGCCGACCTCTCGATTGTAGCGGGGGCAGGACTTGAACCTGCAACCTCCAGGTTATGAGCCTGGCGAGCTACCCATTGCTCCACCCCGCGATCATCGGCGGTGCAAAATTACGGCATTCGCCCGATTCACGCAAGCGTGCACAGCTCCTCTGCCCGCTCCACATGGCGGCGGAAGAGCTCCCGAAAGTACGGCTGCGCCGGGCTGCGAAAGTACCCACCTATCCACCAGAACCAGTCCGACCCTTCGGCAACGAGGAGATGCTCCAGCGCCCTCACCCACTGCCGCATGGGGATGCTCCCGCGTGCGGACTCCAACCGAGCGCGCGCCTGCGCCAAGGCTTGCCAGGCAGCGTTCGATTCCGGAGAGCCAATCCAAATCCGCAACGACCCCTGCATCCAGGAGCCAACGCCGATGCGCTCCAGCACGGGCATCTCCGGGGTAGAGAGCGCCTCACGGCAGCAGACCACACGGAAGCGCTCCTCGCTCATCAGCCGGTCGTAGAGCGCTGTGAGGAAGGCACGCCCGTTATCGGGGTAGCCATCCCAGCAGTTCTCCCCATCCAGTGCAACGAGCACCAGCGCCCGCTCCAGCGCCTGCTCGCCGAGCGTGCGCAGCAGCTCCTGGCGAATCTGCTCCAGTCGCTGACAGAAGTCCTCCACCGCCCGTTCCGCTTCCCAGGTGCCATACACAAAGCCGATGGCATCGGAGAGCTCTCGGTCCCGGAACAGCAGCACCAGCTCTCCGGCACGGGTGCGGATGCGGTGCGGAAGGTACCTCTGCAGCCCCTCCACCGGAGGTTGCGCGCCGGCAAGCAGCGCTTCGTCGGTTGCCACCCAGCGGACGCCAGCAGCGGCAAGGCTTTCCAAGGCTGCCATGCTCAGCGCACCCTCAGAGGGCCACATCCCGCTGGGCAGGACGCCGAGCTCCTCCCAGCAGCGCTCGCGCGCCCGCGTGCATTGCAACCAGGCATCAGCGGGGAAGCGGAAGGCAGGCCGCGGTCGGGGAAGCTCTGGGTCGCTCTCCGCAGCGCTTTCGGTATCGCACAGCAGCGGCAGAATGGGATGGTACAGCGGTGAGCAGCTCAGCTCCAGCGTCGGCTGTCGGGCAAGCCGGCGGAGCCGTTCCAGGGCTTCCCGCGCCACCATCCGCTGCAGGAGCAGCAGCAAGCGGATGTCATCGGCGTGGAATTCCCTCCGCTCCAGCCATTCTCCAACGATGGGGAAGCGCGCGCGATGTGGCAGCATCCACGCCAGATTGACCCACATCTGCAGCGCCCGGCGCCGAGCGGCATCCCATTCGCCCGGCTGGGAGAGCAGCTCCCGATATGCCGGACAGCGCTCCAGCAGTGGCTCCGGCGGAACCAGCGCTCGGAGGTACTCCAGCTCCGCTTCGGTCAGCTCCTCGGCGGGCTTGAGACACAGCAGCTCCGCTCGGTCCGGTACGCCATCCTCGACCAGTGCCCGCAGTTGCGCAAGCAGCGAAGGCACCACGTTGAGCGTCAGCTCCAGCTGCGGGTACCGCTCCAGCAAGGCGAAGACGGTGGCGTAGTCCTTGACTGCACGGAGCCGCGCCCACGGCAGCAGTGCGACCTTCTCGAAGCGGTATTCAGGCTGATGGTAGTGCCACAGAAACGCCAGTCGCAGCGGGCGCATCAGCGCAGCACGACTATGGTCGTTCCCGCGCCCCCTTCATCCGGCTCAGCATTGCGGAACTCCGCCACCGCGGGGTGGCGACGCAGAAACTCGTGCAGCGCCTGCCGTAGCGCCCCTGTGCCCGTGCCGTGAACGATGCGCACGCGTTCGGCACCGGCTTGCAGGGCTTGGTTGAGGAAGCGCTCCAGCGCCTGCAGCGCCTCTGCAACGCGCCGTCCACGGAGATCGAGGCTGTGGGGAGCATCAGCCCGGACGTACTCCGCCGCCGAACGTGCAGGGCGCGGCGGCGGTTCGGCTGCCTGGAGCTTCTCCACGGGCGAGCGCAGCTTCAGTCCGCCAAAGTCCACCACAGCAATGCCCCGCTCGGTGTCCAGCTCCACAATGGTGCCCACGCTCTGCATGCCCTCCATGCGGACCCAGCTTCCCACGCTCAGCGGGGAGCCGGCTGCGGGCTGCTCCTGTGGGAGCTCCTCCGGTTCCGGACGGAGCGTCTGTTGGAGCTGCTCGATGGCTTCGGCGAACTCGCGTCGGACCTGTTCGGCTGGGCGCTGCTGTTCGCGGAGCTCCCGGAGCGTGCTCTCGATGAGCTGCCGCGCCTGGGCAAGCAGCTCCTGGAACTCCTCTCGGGCGCGAGCCCGCAGTTGTGCGCGGTAGAGCCGCAGCTCCTGCAACTGCTGCTCGATTTGGCGGCGCAGCTCTTCGGCGCGCTGCCGCTCCCGCTCGGCTTCTGCATACGCCTGCTCCAGTTGCGCCCGAAGCTGCTCCACCGCAGCAATGCCCTCCTCCAACGCGCGATGCTGCCCACCCAGGAGCTCCTGCGCCCGCTGCACAACGGCTTCGGGCAAGCCGAAGTTGCGGGCAATCACGAACGCGTAGCTATTCCCCGGCACACCGGGCAGGAAGCGATAGGTCGGCAACAGGCGCTCCTGGTCGAACGCCAGAGAATCATTCTGCACCTCCGCACGGCGCAGGGCAAAGACCTTGAGCGAGGACTGGTGCGTAGTGACGATGAAGCGCGCCCCGCTCCGCAGCAGCTCCTCCAGAATTGCCATTGCCAGAGCGGCGCCCTCGCTGGGGTCGGTGCCGGCACAGATCTCGTCCACCAGCACCAGGCTCTGCGGTGTGGAACGCTGCAGAATCTCGCGCAGCCGCACGATTTGCCAACTGAAGGTGCTCAGGTTCTGCTCGATGGACTGCTGGTCCCCGATGGCGGTCATGATGCGCAGCAGCGGCGTACGGCATTCCCCCAGCGGGAAGATCCCGCTGAAGGCAAGCAGCAGATTCAGCCCCACGCTCTTGAGCGCCACGGTCTTGCCACCGGCATTGGGACCGGAGATGAGATGCCCGCGCAACCCGGCGCGGAACTCCAGCGAGAGTGGCACCACTGCCGCACGCCCATGCGCCGCCGCCAGCAAGGGGTGGACGATATCGCGCACCACAATCTCCTCGCTCTCCCCAATGACTGGTCGGCGACCGCCGTAGCGCTGTGCGTAGCGCGCACGTGCCAGCAAGCTGTCCAGGTAGCCCAGCAACTGCTCCGAGTGCAGCAGCTCATGGGCGCAGGAGCCGACCTCGGCGGTGAGCACCCGCAGAATGCGTTCGATCTCGCGCCGTTCGGCATCGGCAAGCAGCGCCAGCTCGTTGTTGAGCTCGAAGATCTCGGCTGGCTCCAGAAAGACCGTTGCCCCCGTCTGCGACACCCCGTGGATGATGCCGGGGATGTGGTGCTTGTGCTCGACCCGGATGGGCACGACGAAGCGCCCTTCGCGCTGGGTGATGAACTCATCCATTGCCAGCTCGTCCTCGACGAAGCGGCGCAGGATGGTGCGCAGCCGCGACCGAAGCCGCGCGGCAACGGCACGCATCTCCTCGCGAATGCGCGCCAGCTCCCGCGATGCCGTATCGCGAACCGCCCCGGTCTCATCCACCGTATCGTTGATGTGCCGCTCCAGAAGCCGGTTCTGGTAGAGCTGCTGCCCCAACTGCCGCAGGTGCGGGAACTGCTCCAGCCGAATGAGCTCCTGGCGTACACTCCGGCACAGCACCAGCAGCTCGCGGATATCCACCAACTCCGTCGGCAGCAGCAATGCGTTTTCGACCGTGGATTTGCGCAGCGACCGCCGCACATCGGGAATGCTGCCCAAGCCGAAGGGAAGCCCCTGCTCGAGCAGCTCGACCATCTCCTGCAGGGTCTCGTGCTCGGCGTGCAGCCACGGTAGGTCCTCCCGCGGTGCCAGTGCGCGGATATACTCCCGCCCCAGCTCCGAGCTGCACAGCGCAGCGATCTGCTCGATGACCTTCGGAAACTCCAGCTCCTGCAGCGCTGCCTGCAGAATCGGGTCGGATACCGCGCTCCCGGACTGCTCCTCGGCGTGAATCTGCACCGGCTGCGGTGTCTCCATGCCTATGGGAGCACGACAAACGTTCCGACCTCAACAGCTGTCCCGATGCGCACACGGTAGGCGTACGGACCCGCACCCAGCCCTTCGGTTGGGAGCCGCAGTTCGCCCGTCCCGGCTGGGACACTGCCGTAGTGGACGCGCCGGATGGACTGCCCCATGCTGTTGAAGAGCTCCACCTCCAACTCCGCCGGCTGCGGAGTCCAGTAGGGGATGGTCACCGTCAGCCCCTGCTCGACCGGGTTGGGGAAGGCTGCACCAACGGTGCTTTGCCCGACCAACCGCACCAGGCGTCCGTTCAGGAAGCAGATATCCGCCAGCCGAACGCGCGGATTGCGGATCTCCGGTCGCAGGCACCGTGGAAGCGCCGAACACAGCTCCAGCACAAGCTCCTGCTCCGGCGGCAGCGCCAGGTACGGGCGCACGCGGAGATCGAGTTGCGCCACAAGCGGCGTCCATCCCTCCAGCCCGACGGCGCGGAACTCCAGCACACCTGGGGCAAGCTCCTGCCAGCTCCAATCCCACCGGGAGCTCGTCTGCACCCGTGCCACACCCAGAAACTCCAAGAACTGCACCGGATAGCGCACCCGCAGGCACAGCTCTGAGTCCTCCGGTCCCTGCAGAGTTCCTGCCCACTCCTCCTGCACCACGCGCAGCGGGACGATGACCTCAACGCCCGGGAGGGCGCGCTCGACCACCACGCCCTGTCCAAACTCGATGCGCAGCTCCCGCCCCTCGCCCCGCAGCTCCAGCTCTACGGGCAATTGCTGGTCGTTCTCCAAGCGCAGCCGCACGGTGTAGCGTCGCACCTGCGTCGGTGCAAAGCGCACTGTGAGCCGTACCTGCCCACCCGGGGAAACATCGAAGGGCGGGACGGGCAGAAGCTCAAATCCCGTTGCATCGCCGGCGATGACGCTGTAGCCCGTGATGCGCAGCGGAGTCGTCCCCGCACCGTTGAACAGCACGAGCGAATCCTCCGCCACAGAGCAGGTCAGCACACCGCCGAAATCCACCAGGGGTCGGTCCACTCCGACCGCAAGCCCATCGCCCTCGAGCAGCACCGTATCGGCAACCACAGGGTTCGGGTTGGGTCCAGGCGCCGCATCGCTCAGCACCTCGACGAACGCCCGGCGCTGCCCAGACGCCTGTGGCTGGAAGAAGACCGGAATGGCCAGCTCTGCACCGGGCTGTAGGCGTGCTCCCTGCGCAGCGGTGAAGGCGGGTTGGTCCGGCGGGAACTCCGTGTCCCCACTGATGTAGCGTACCTGCGCGATGAAGAGCTCCGCCAGCGTATCCACGTTGCGGATGCGGAGGCTTCCGACCTCCGCCGAGCGCTGCCCAACTGGCGTTGGGGCAAATCGGTAGCCCTGGAGCGCAATCTTCGGCAGCACACCGATGCCCCGGAGCTCGCCCTGAAGCGGCGTGGGAGCGCCTCGGAGCACAACCTCCACCACAGCGCGCCGCTCGCCCTCCTGCTGCGGCACAAAGCTAACGGGGAGCCGCACCGTATCTCCGGCCCCCAGCACCAACGGGAGCTGCGGCGGAGTCAGACGGAAGTGCGCGGCATCCGCTCCTTGCAGGCGGAGCTGCACAACTTCGCCTGAGACGGTGTCGGGATTCCACAGCAGCAGCTCTGCTGGATTATCCGTGCGCAGCCGCCGCTTGCCCCAGTCCACAGAGCTTATCCGCAGCTCAGCAACTGCACCCTCGCCCAGGAGCTGCACCCGCTGCGGCTGGCACTCCGCTCCCAGGTCGAACTCCAACGCCGCCTGCCGCACACCTGGGGCGCCCGGAGCAAAGCGCACCTGCACGGTGAAGCACTCCCCCGCTCCAACCGTGAAGCCGCCCAGGGGAGTGACCTGGAAGTCGCCCGCGTCCGGACCCACCAGGCGCACCGTGCCACTGAGGCTCCGCGTCCCTCGGTTCTCCAGCACGCACGCCGTGCGCACCTGGAACTGCCCCACACCCACCCGCGGGAAGTTCACATCGGCGGTGCGCACCTCGCACGGCGGGTAGCCCACTCCCCAGACCGTCATCTGCGGGATCGGACCGCAATCGCCCTGCACCTCCAGCACTGCGTCGCGGTTCCCCACCGCCTTCGGGGCGAAGCGGACCTCTACCGAAGCGCACTCGCCGGGCTGGAGCGTCCTTCCGTCGAGCACTTGCACCAGCTCAAAGTCTGCCGGATTGTTGCCCGTAAAGTACGCCCGCAGGATGCGCACGGGGTAGTTCCCCCGATTGCACAGCACCGGACCCAGGGAGCTATCCACTGAGGTCCCCACCGGCGTAGCTCCGATGTATGCCCGGATTGCAGGCAAGCTCAACTGCGGTGCAGCAACGGTGAAGCTGGTGTCGCTTGCGTCCGAGCTTGCAGGGACAAAGGCTTCCTTGCGCACGTAGCCATCCCTGCCCCCGGCGCTGCGGATAACAATCGTGCCCGATGCCAGGCTCCCACTGAACTCCCCGCCCTCGTAGCGGTTGCCGTAGGCATCCTGCACCGTTGCGCTGCTGTAAGTGGGGCGTGGCGTGAACTGCCCAATCATCGCCCCCAGTGCAGCTCCGCCCGTGCGGTACCAGCCGGTGAAGGTGGAGTAGAAGTTCGGGCTGGGGCTGGTCAGCCGAACCTGATTGCCGTTGGGACCCACACCGAACTCTATCAGGCGGCGGAAGCGCCCCTCGATGAAGACGCTATCGTTACGCACGGCTACGCGGTCGCCGAAGGCGCGCCCGCTATTGACCGGGATCCCTCCGATGCGCACGACCCAGCGGACCGTTGGGGTTTGCGCCGTCCCGTCAAAGCTGATGAGGAAGGCGTTGGTCGTATCGAGCGAATTCCCCAGGCTCAGAAACTGCGTGTCGCCGATGTAGCACTGAGGGCTTTCGAAGTAGCCGCTCACGTAGGCATGCCCGTTGTTGTCTACCGCTACACCGGTTGCCTCGTCGGTGAGCACACCTCCGATGCGGAAGAGCCAAACCAGATTGCCCTCAGCATCCAGCTTTGCCACGAAGGCGTCCTTGAAGCCTCGGCTCACCAGTACGGAATTGCCCCAGCGCAGCGTGTCCTCAAAGGAGCCCACCACGTAGAGGTAGGCTCCGTCCGGCGTGACGGCAACGCTGGTGACACGGTCGTCCTGCTTCCCTCCAACCGGTATTGCCCATGCCCAGAAGCGCTGCGACGCAGCGGAGACGCGCACCCGATAGCGTCCCGGTGCGGGCGGCACCCACCGGTAGGAGAGCCCCCGTGCCCCGGTGGCGATGGTGCGCCAGGTGCGCCCCTCATCCGTGCTATACGCCAGGTCCACCCCCTGCGTGGGCTCTACCCCCGCCCAGAGGATGAGCACGGTATCGCACTGCGAGATCACTTCTCCACCGCGCGGCGCTATCAGGAAGACCCGCCC